>Ga0078972_1000206_pt1 | contig 242620 bp, 211 predicted proteins | sample YelNatPaOPGAMG01_FD_67568 | JGI IMG/M metagenome (GOLD analysis project Ga0078972, IMG submission 67568) | Hot spring thermophilic microbial communities from Obsidian Pool, Yellowstone National Park, USA - OP-RAMG-01 (SPADES assembly) (version 2) | ecosystem: Environmental > Aquatic > Thermal... | reverse complement strand
AGGGAAGTGGAAGATTTGTTGGAGTTTGTCAAGGCGGAGATTCGTAACAGGTGTGGCGTCGCTGGCGCGGAAGTGTTTCCGGTTTCAGCTCGCGAGGCGCTCGAGAAGATACGGTCCAGGACAATTGAGAAGCCCGGCGGCGGGATTGCGGAAATCGCGAAACGGCTGGAGCATTTTGCTGCTGAGGAAAAAGAGCAAGCGTTGCTTGAGTCCGTGGCCCAGGATGTTTTGCGCGTTGCGGGAACGTTACGGTTTGCAGCCAGTTTAGGGGACAGGGCGAGGCGGATGAAGGATGGCGAACTTGGCGCCAAGAGGAAGGAATTAGAACGCGCGATTGCAGATGCAGAAAAAGAACTTCTGGATCTGCGGCATCTGTTGCGCAAAGACACGGGAATGGTCGTGCAACGCATTGAGGAAGATTTGAAGCATCATATTGAGGAGTCTGCACCGGGGGGTCAGAGAGCGGCTGGCAAGGCTGCAGGCGGATCACCAGAAGGAAGCAAGAGAAGACCTGGGTTCGTTGCTGGATCAGTTTGTCAGAGACGAGATCAGACGAGTCTATGAGGGCTGGAGGGTTCAAGAGGACGAGCGCATTCGCTGCGACCTCTCTGGCTTGTCGGATCGGTTTACGGTTCGCTCCAATCGAGTCCTGGAAGTGCTGCAAGAGACAGCCGGCGCGCTGTTCGAGATTCCGGCTTCACCGATCCGCGTACGGGCGTCTCTGGCCGTAGAGAGCAGACTTTACTACCACACGGAGCCGACGTTTAAGTTTTTACAGGAGAAGATGGTTTTTGTACTTCCAGGAAGATTGCAACGCCGGATGGTGTTTCGCAGGATGAAGGATGAAGTCGGTAGGGAGTTGGAGCGTAATGCGGGGCGCATTCACTACGACTATCTGGAGAGAGTGGAAAAGGCGGTTGAAGTATTTGAGAAGCAGATGAGTGAACCGGTCAGGATGATGATCGACTCCATACAGATGGCGATGGCTTCAGATGGCGTAGCCCGGGAGAAAGCATCCGGAGAGATGACACAAATTGAGGACGCCGTCGCGTTATGTGCTTCTATCCTTGCTGAAGATAGCCGCTCATAGCCATGGGGCGGTACATGTTTGGGGTGCGACTCCGCGTTGCGCTGCTATTTCGAGATCGCGAGGCAATTTGGTTGCAGTGCAAATGGCGCTATGTTAAACCTTTAATGAAGGCGAAGGAATCCGCCGAGAACTGCTACCCGATATGGAGTGGCTAATGACTCCTGCACTCGTGCAGGAGTATTTTATTGTGCGGATGCAGGGCAACAAGGAGAACGATGAGCGACGACTACCTGGCTCTTCCTCTGGGGGAAAACGCCCCAGAAGTTGTGACGGCGGTGATTGAAATTCCGCTGGACTGTGTAAACAAGTATGAATACGACAAGAAGCTTCATGTGTTTCGTCTGGACCGGAACCTCTATTCGCCGGTTCATTATCCAGGCGAGTATGGCTTTATTCCGCAGACACTTGCCCAGGATGGCGATCCTCTCGATGTCCTGATACTGGGCGATTCGCCGAGCTTTTCGGGGTGCGTTTACAAGGCCAGGCCCATTGGTCTGTTTGAAATGCTCGATCAAGGAGTTCCGGATGAAAAGATTCTGGCGTATGCAACAGGGAATCCGCGCGCTGAAAGCCTTCAAGGCTACCTGGATGTGATGCCTCATACGCTGCGTGAGATTGAGCATTTCTTTTCGATTTACAAGAATCTGGAAGGTAAGCGAACGGAGGTTCTGGGTTGGAAGGACCGCGATGCAGCCTACGAGGTGATCCGCACCAGCCACGAGCGCTATAAGGCAAACACGGCCTCGCAATGAGGGTGACCAATGGCGGAAAGAGCGATTCATCTACCGGATGCACAGTACCTTGCGGTGATTGGGCGGACAGAAGAACTGGCGCGGCTGCAAGCGCAGGCGGCGAAGCGAAAATCCGTGCTGGTATTTGGCTCGGAAGGAGTGGGGAAAACTCGACTTTTACAGATGTTTGCGAAGACGCAACCGTATTCCCTGTATGTGCCGCATCTCCATAATCCAAAAGATATGTTGCAGGCTCTGTTCGATGGGTTACGCGCTCTAAAAAAGCGTGAGCTGCGTTTGCCGGAGAGTACGAGATCGCTGAGTACGCCATCCCTGAAGGGAATCGTGCGGCGTTCTCTTGCAGAGTTTCCGTTCGTACTGGTGTTGGATCATGTGGCTGGACCGTCCCGCGTGGTTACTGGCCTGATCAAGGAGTTCAGCGATTACGACCAGCGGTGTATTATTTTTGCGGCGCGGACTCCGCATATGGAAGACATTGGGGCACTGCAGCCGATGTGCGCAGACCGTTCTGAGCGGCTGGAACTGAAGAACTTTCCCGTGCCAATCGCGCTGGAATTTGCGAGGCAGGAGGCAGTGCGGGCAGGTGTGGATGCAAGGAATCTGGAAGCCACGTTGCACTCCATTGTGGAATGGAGCGGGGGCAATCCCGGAGGAATTCGGCGCATGCTGAAGATGGCTGGGATGGAGAAGTACAGGACAGAGGATCAGGTGAAATCGCATGTGCTTTACCTGGACTTCCTAATGGGGACGTAGAAGGCATGAATTGTTTGCGGTCTAGAGCATGCGGTCTGGCAGCGGTGGTGCGCTGAGACTGCGGTATCCGGCCAGGAGAAGCAAGCCGAGATATGCTGCGCTGCGCTCTTCGTCGCTGGCGAGATGCCGCCGCAAAGCCTCGTGCTTGAGGGCGTAGCGTTGCATGTCTTCGGCAACTCTTTCGAGCAGTTCTGCGTGTGCTCTCAATAAGCGCTGAGTAGCGTGATTGGCTCCGAGCGTGCGAGCAACCATGACGAGATGCGGCATACAGCATGCCAGCATCAGACCGTTGGATTCCATCGCCTGATGAATCGCGGATACAGTGTGGGAGATGGCTTCGCTTTCTGCTTTGCGATGGACCTCGCATGCCGGGCACGACCGCTGGTGCAGTGGTGAGCCATCGTTGTTTCCGGTGAAAGCTCCTGGGTCTTCGGCCGCGGCTCGCAAATCCTCTGCGATGTATCGGACCAGAGATGGATAGGCTACGGAAATGCCGTGGGGTGAAGCGATACTTTCATACTGCCAGGTGTGCAAGGGGCAAAATCCACCGCGACGGGCGTGAGCGTGCTGGACTTCCGGGACGGTGGCCAAGTCGTATTGATATTTGCTGAGGAAATGAAATATGGCTTCGTGGACGAAGACGCAAATGTTGCAGGCCGTCTTTCGGTGCAGTTGAAGGCCGGCCATCTGCGAGTGTGCTCCGGAAGGAAGGATGGCGGGCGGCAGCGGTTGTGCTGCTCCTGTGATGGATTCCTGTCGGCTGCGCAGCCGATCGACAATGGGAGACCATGCATCATGATGGTCTTGCATCTGCGGAGAGCTGTTCCACGCCAACAAGAGATCGAGAACGCGAGCATACATATTTGTCAGGAAAGACCGGGCGCGATCGTGAATCAGGAACTGGAGCAAGGCAGACTCAAATGAAGGAATGCCGCTTGCCCGCAGTGCGGTTTCGTCGCCGCTCAAGCGCGCTTCCAGCGCCTGCCTCGCGGAGATGGAATGAACTGGTATGGATACGCCGGGAAACAGGTCAGTGAGGCGGGAGGCCACAGAATCTTCCAGCAGCCTGCGGTCGCTTGAGTTTGCCGTGTCGCTTTTGTTCAAGAGGACGAATAGCTTCTTATTGGTCTCCTGAATTCGCCTCAGGATGCGGTCTTCGTCAACGGACAGCGCACTGTCATAACTCGTGACGAGTAGAAATGCGTCTGCCTGGGGAAGAAATCGTTCGGTTGTGAGCGTATTCTCCAAGATCGGGGAACCGAGTCCAGGAGTATCCACGAAGTGGAATCCGCGGCGTAGCAGTTCGACTGGAAGTTGAATTTCAGCCCACGCAATTTGTTTGGAGTTACCAGGATTTCCACTCTGGGTGATGTATTCCGGCAGTTGAGAGAGCGGGATTTCGCGGTTGAGTCGTGAGTTCTGATAATGAAGGACTGAAATCGGCCTGCTGCCATAGCCTACGGTAGTGATCACCGAGGTGAGGGGAACGATGCCGGTGGGTAAGTAGTTAGCTCCGAGCATGGCGTTCATCAGGGTGGATTTTCCGCGGCTGAAGCGACCCACCACGACAAGCTGAAACAGGTCTTCCGCTAGGCGGGCCTGCAAATTCTGGCAGTCATTGTGGAGGCTGGAATTTGCCGGGCTAACGGCCTGAGCGGAGCGGAGAATTTCCGCGAGGGTAAACTTGCTTTGCTCGTATTGCTTAATGTCCATGTCATGGCTCCAGCAGGAGGTGGTCAGCAATCGCTTTTGTCTTGCTGGTTGGGGGCGTGATCTGTGAAATGCCAGATGAGCCGCCATCGAGGTACAAGCCAGTCTGGGCGTTCTCCTCTTGCAATAGCTTCTGCCTGTAGCTGGCGGGCACAGTCGCGAGCTGTATCTTGTTGAGCTTCGAGCAATTCGAGGATGTCGTCTTCCTGGATGCAATTGGGATGGCTAGAAATGGTGAAGAGCCGTTGCACAAGGAGTGGCCGATCGATGGGATCGCCTATCTGGAAGCCAATGGCTGCCGTCGCAATGACGGTATCGGTGTCTTCGTCGTCAAGGAAGGGGCGGAGCATTGGCCATGCTTCGGGGGAAACTCCGAATTCGCGAAGCAACTGGACCGCGACCCGTCGGCGATATCGCGTTGAAGGCATACAGCGCGATTCGCCGGTCAAGCCTCGCAAATAAAGGAGCGCGTAGGCGCGTGCAGGGTAGGGAACCTGCCGTAGTGCATTGGTTGCCTCTATTCGGCAAAAGTCGTCGTCAAGCGCAGCAAAAAAGACGGGAATGTTTTCATCGCTTTTGAAGGAGGAGAGTGCGCGAATCAACCCGCCGGTCATGCGGTCCTGGGCGGCCGTCAGGAGTGTTTGATAAACGTCATCCGATTTCCAATGGGCCAATTCTTCAGCTACGGTGCTTCTTACAGCATCTTCTGCCAGAAGCGCCGCGGGATCTTCCGGGCGGTGGAAGTCGCGAAAGTACGCCATTAGTTCCTGCCTGGCACCAAGTGTGCCCAAAGCTCGTGCCGTGCGGCATCTAGGCAGAGCCACGGTGCGAGGGCGAGTGGCCAGCAGGTGATGGGCCAGCACTGGAATGGCAGGCGGCCCAAGCCCAATCAGCTGGAATATGAATGCATCGCCGTCCATCAGGGAATCCAGAGCCGCCATCCACTCCTGCAGGCTGCGCGAGTTGAGCAAAGATGGCATTGGTTCCTGCATGATTCAGAACTCTTTCGATGATTGGATAGCCTTGGGTGTCTGGTTCGGAGCGGGTAGAGTGGCGAGAACTGCATTCATCATGAACCTACCTCCGCGCAATGCAAGTGCAGCTTGTTGATGAGGAGAGCCGGGAAGCGAAAAAAGCCTGGTAGGACCTCATCAGGGGTCGTCATGGGCCGGGCCGCAGGAGCGGTAGGAGACAACGGTTGTGGCGAACCCTTTCGCCATGCAGCCTTGCCGCGGAGGCAACCCTGTCTATGTAGTTCAGCAATGTGGCTGAGGGAGGATGGCTGCCTGAGAGGAACTTGCGGACAGAGCTCAGGCGTCACGAAATGAGCGCTGAAGATAGCGGACATGGCCGTGGAGGCATGGATCTGCATGACAATGGTTAAGATGCGGCTCAATGGCAAGGCATGTTCCATGCCTGAATGACCCTGGTTTCGCGCTCGAAACCGAGGCGGCTGATGGTTCCTGTACCGAGAACGAAGGATCGTCCCCTGTTGGGGGGAGCGTCGATCCACACAGCGGCCAGTATGCGGAGAAAATGAGCGTGGGAAAAGAGTGCCACATTGCCCCCCGCCAACATTGCTCGATGGATAATTTTCTGTGCGCGCAGGGCGACTTGCTCAAGGGATTCTCCACCCGGCGGGATGTCATCCCAGATCGACCAGTTAGGATTTTGAAGGGTCGATCGTATCTCGTTGGTGGTACGTCCTTCATATTCGCCGTAATCCCATTCGCTGAGGTTATCGTCAACCTGAACACTGAGATCGAAGCCGGCGAGCCTGGCAGTTTCCAGAGCCCGCTGCCGTGGACTGCTCAAGACGAGGGAGAAGTATCTGTTCTCCAGGCAGCCGCGCATGGTGGTGGCTTGCTCTCTTCCTCTTTGAGTGAGGGGAATATCGGTTTTGCCTGTATGGGCTCCTGACACAGACCACTCGGTTTCTCCGTGTCGAATGAGCCATAGTAGAGGGGTTTCAGAGGGGTGGATGCTGCCAGGCTCTATGGAATTCACGATGGATGGTTCTCCTGCGGAAGTGGTTTGGATGAAGCGAGCGTGTGCCCCGGCATCCGCCGCTGATGGATGGAAGCCGGAGCACGCTGCTGGAATGGCGCACATTCGCCAAGGAAAGTGAGTCATGCCTTGACATGTTGTTCGCGGATGACAGACGAAGATTGATACCAGTCTTCGCGGGTAAGTGGTAGGTGGCTGTTTCCATTTTCAGGACGGCTTAAGAGGGTTTGATAGACGGCGATGTCACCCCTTCTGAACGCGGCCGCGGAGCCCGCCATGTAGAGAAGCCAGACGCGATAGGTGGACTCAGGGACGATGCTCAAAAGGGTATCAGCATTGGCGCGAAGGCGTTCAACCCAGCACCGCAAAGTGAGTGCATAGTGTTCTCGTAAATTGTCTACGTCGCGAATTTCAAAGCCGGCCATTTCAGCCGCGCGCGAGGCTTGAGAAATGGTGGCCAGTTCGCCGTCAGGAAACACGTATTTTCCGATGAAGGTAGCATTGCGCGGAGGACGCAGGAGCAAGACATCGCGCAGGAAGGGGACTACGATGCGGTCAAGCAGGGATGCGTTCGGTTTGGCGACTGCCTGCGCTCTGGCTATGCCGTGGTTGAGGAAGACGCCGCCGGGCTTGAGCAGACGGTAGGCAGTATTGAAGTAAATGGGAAGGTTCTTCAGTCCTACGTGTTCAAACATTCCGATACTGGCAATTCGGTCAAAAATATCGAATTCCTGCGGTGCCTTGCGATAATCCATGAGGTTGACGCGGCAGCTTTGCGCCAGGCGGGCCCTCTCAATGCGAGCAGCAGCGACCTGAGCCTGCTCATGGCTGAGAGTGATGCCGTGGGCGTACACGTTGTATTTGGAAGCGGCATGCATGATGAGGCTTCCCCATCCGCAGCCGATATCGAGAAATCTCTGGCATGGTTCTAGTCGCAATTTGCGGCAGATGAGATCGAGTTTGTTGCGCTGTGCAGTATCCACGTCGTCGAGCGGGGATTGGAAGTAGGCGCATGAGTAGACGAGCGATTCGCCCAGCCAAGGCTGGTAGAACTCTGCCGGTTGATCGTAGTGGTAGGAAATTGCTTTTTGATCTCTTTTTGCCGAGTGGCGTTTTCCTTCGGTCCACCATTGTCCGAGGCCGAACATCATTCCGGAGACAATTTCGAGAATCTGGCGCCGTCGTCCTTTGGGGCACCGGAAGATGTGTTCTGCGATGGTAAAGACGGAGAAGATGTCACCTTCGACATCGATCTGTTTTTCGATGAAGGCTTCTCCGAGGGTAACTTCGCTGGGGTGCGCGATCAGTGTGCGGAATGCATCAGAGGAGTTGAATACGATGGTGCAGACGGGGCGATCAGCGCCGGGAGAATGCCAGAACCAGCCGTCCCACAGGCGCACGCAGAATGGGGGGCCGTCGTATCCGGCGAACAGGGTTCGAAAGACTTTCAACCTTTGGGACTGTGCTGATTCCTGATTCATGATCCCCTCTTTCGCTCATTCTGCTAAGGCGGCCATGCGGTCGCCCAGATGCTTTTGGACAGGCAGGCTGCCGGTTTGAAGGACGTTGATCAAGGCCTTTTGATCCTCAGAAGCAAGCGGCATTTCCTGAATCTCGCTAATGGTCTGATCGAGTGGATAGTCGTATTCCTTGAGAAGTACCTGGCCATCTTCCCAAACGGCGTAGCAGGCAAGAGGGCGTCCCGTCTTGGGTTGTCCGAGGCTGCCAGGATTGATGATGGTGGTTTTTCCGACAGACTTCACAAATGGGGTATGAGTATGGCCGACGACGAGAAAGTCAGAGGCTGTCAATGAGACCTCTGTTTCCCATTGATTCGAGTTGGCGGGGCAGTAGCCGAACAATGGGTTGGTGGGAACGGCGTGAACGAGATAGAATCGCGCGCTGCCAACGCTTGTTTCCCAACGGATAGGAAGATTCCGCAGGTAGGACGTATCAGCGGGGGAGCATATCTCCTGCGTGTATCGACGTGTTTCTGATGCGAGTCTCTGGAAGGGCGGGGAGCATTTTGGATCGACATCGAAGCCGACGGCGTGGTCGTGATTGCCGCGCACAACGACGGTTGCGTCTTTTCGGACAGACTGAATGACCTCACGCGGTTTTGGGCCGTAATCTACGAGGTCTCCCAGACACCACAGTTGATCGTAGGTGTCCTCGGGAAGTGCCTGCAGCGCGGCAAAGTTGGCATGGATGTCAGAAATGATAATGATCTTCACACAAGCCTCCGAGCAGAAAAATCAAGGTGATTTTCTGCTCAACATGATTTGGGTGAGGCTTTCGTGCGGGGCGGGATACGTCCTGACGATTACCTCGCCAGGGGTCATCATCCGCCCATCCAAGAAATGCAGGAAAGGACAGCTATTAAGGCGAACCCCTTCGCCTTTAGCTCTTTGACTAAGGAGTATAGCAAGAGGAACAGCGGTTGTCTTCAGGCTTGTTCGAAGACGAGTGCTGTAGGGGAAGAAGAGGAATGGATTACACGGAGCAGGCAGGATGTGAAGCATGGATCTGCACTGGATTACGTGGTGAATGAAGGAGCGTTTCAGGTGTGCTTCGAGATGGAGGACGAGGAGGAAGTCATCCGAGCCATTCTGAAGAGGGGACTGCGGAATTCAAAACTGCGGGCAGATATGGAACGAAGTCATTTGATCAATCTTTTCGAGTGGCTTCGACGTTTTCCTGATCTTGCGGAGGCTTATGCGTCTTTGGATGAGCAGCGGATGGTCCGTCGATGATTGATGTGGTGGGGTTCCTTCGCGTGCTTCCATCTGGAAAAAATGCAAACTTGCGCTCCATTCATACTCCGCAATGCAGGGGCAGAGCCGATTCCACGGCTTGGCAGCGCTTTGTTGTCGCGTTCATGAGAGGCCTTTGGAATCAGTGGCGCGAACGTTCAGTAACACATCCCCTGGTATGTTTCCTATAATCGGCTCTCGTAGATTGCTCGATAGGGAAGAATCGGCAATTGACTTTGTCTTACTGGTTGGTGTGATCCGATTTCCAATGGGCCAATTCTTTGGCCGCCTCACCTCTTACAGCGTCCTCGGCCATGAGGACCGCAGGATCTTCAGGGCGGTGGAAAAGGCGAGAAATCAGACTCAAAATTGAGTGCTTGTTTGCGGTGGCCGCGGCACTGTCCAACAATTGGGACTTCGTGCTGCTGTCTGCAACCAACTGCGATCCCAAGCATTATGACGCCGTACAACCTGGCAGACCGGGCCTCCGTGTATCACTTTCGTATCACAATGGCTCTGAACTGCACCAAGAAAACCCTGATTAAGTCTTTTGTTTTCCTGGTGAGCTCGGTGGGACTCGAACCCACGACCCTCGCCTTAAAAGGGCGGTGCTCTACCAGCTGAGCTACGAGCTCTTCCTTTTCAAGATTAACACAGTGCTAACGACGCCATTCCAGTAACCACCCGTGTGGTAACTGAAGCGGAATATACGGAACGGGGAAAATTTCATAAATTCAAATTACGCAAGCTCTGCCGCCGACTTCCGCCAGGAAGTTGCATTCAAACAGCGCAAAACAAGGCAATAACACGGGTTCCCTGGCTTCATTGCACGAAAGTGGCACCTTCGTTAGAAAGGGTGTTATTGAGGTCTAACCATCCTGCCACTAATCTGTAAGCGTACAAAGGCTGAGGAGCTGGCAGTGAGCGCGGAAAGAGCACCGAAGAACATGGACGATGCAGGTGACATGAGCGATCCGAAGCACCAGGGCTCGTCCTCGAAAACGAGCGCCGCGGACGACGTTGCGACCTTGTATTCCTGGGCCAATCTGCATGGGGCCAAGTACCGCGACTTTACCGCGTCGCGCCTGGAATTGCGCATGCAGGCCCGGCGGCGCGCCGAAGAGGCCGCCGAGCAGGCGCCTGCCAAGGCTGCGAACGTGATGCCCGCGCCCATCATTGACGAAAATATTCGCGTGGGAGGGTGGCAGGAGGCTGCGCAGCCGGAAGAGGCATCCCCCGTTGCATCGGAAGGGAAGGCCGCCGAGATCAAAACTCCGGTGCCCGAAGACGCAAGTCCTCGCCATGGTGGTTTTGAAGAGACTTCTGCCGAGGCAAAACACGACGACAACGGACCCATCATGCCCGCATGGCTGGAGCACATCCTGCCCGGGAAACGGCGTCGCGAAACGGAGTCTTCAGAGAAGGAAGAGGCTGTAGCCCCGCGTCCGGAATTCCCTGAAGAGTTGCAGTTGGCCGCGCCCGCTGAATCGGCCGTGGCACCGCATTCCTGGCCGGCAGCTCCTCGCGGACTCGGCGAGCGTCATGAGTATCCTGCCGAGATGCGCGAGTTGACTTATGAGCCTCGCCCCGCGCAACCGGCTCCCGTGGCCGCCCCGGAGTCCGTCGTTCGCGGCGGCAGCGAGTCGCGCTGGTCAGCCTTGCAGGATCTCTTTGACTCGGCCCGCCGCCAGGAGCCGGTCGTCTCTTCGGTACAGCGCCTTCCGGTTCCCGTGCTGGCCATTTTTTCCGTGGCCGGGGGTGTGGGTAAGACCAGCCTGACGGCCAACCTGGGCCGCGCGCTGTCTTCTTATGGCGAATGCCCTCTGCTCACCGAGACCTCGATTCACGGTGTGCTTCCGTTTTATTTCGGGGCCCAGAGTCCGCGGACTGGAGTGCTGCGCACCTTTGCCAGCAACTCTCCCCAGGAGGCTCCGGTCCAGATGCTTTCTCTCGACGGCGACCGCCACATGGCTGAGGGGGATCAGTCGAACTGGCTCTATGAAGATCTGCGCCAGTCGAGCCGTGAGGCCCGGCGGATTGTGATCGATGTCTCCGGCGGCATGCTTGGGCCTATCCGGCAGGTGCTGCGGCTCAACCCGGTGGTGGTGGTCCCTGTGCTGCCCGATGTCAGCTCGGTCGCCGCTCTGCAGGCCGTCGATGAACTGTTCCGCAACCAGCCTGACGCGACTGGGCGGAGAGTGGAGCCACGTTTCCTGCTTAACCAGTTTGATGCGTCATTGCCTCTGCACCGCGACGTCCGCGATATGCTGCTACAGAAATATGGCGAAAGGCTGTTACCCTTCGTCATACACCGCAGCCCGGCCGTCAGTGAAGCACTGGCCGAAGGGCTGACCGTATTGGACTACGCGCCGGCCTCAGAGGTCGCCAGCGATATCCTTCACTTCGCGGGCTGGGTACGCAGCCTTGCTAACGCCGGTGCCTCCGTTTCTCGCGGGGTGCGCTGGAGTGAGCGATGACGACTTTCGAACTATGGGAAGGCTTTGAATCGAGCGACCGCACGGGCTTCCGCCTGTTGCGCCTGGGGCTGGTTCTGTTCGGCATTGTCGTCATGGTGTTTCTCGCCGTGCTGCCGCTCACCTGGCCACAGCAGGGCGTGCTTGGCCTGCTTCTGGTGCTGCTGGCTATCTGGCTGGGGCGCGTCTCTGACTCCTACCTCATCACGCTGACCCTGATGATGATGTCGCTGTTTGCGACCTTTCGCTATGCATTCTGGCGCATCGGCACGGTGGTGGCGTTTTTTCAGGACCCCGGGTCAAAATACACTCCGGCCGACGCTTTCTTTATCGTCATCCTGGTTGGCGCGGAGGCTTATGCTTTCTCGATCCTGTTCCTTGGCTTCTTTCAGACCATCTGGCCGCTGCGGCGCGCTCCCGTGCCGTTGCCTGACGATCCTGAGGACTGGCCCCACGTCGATCTGCTGATTCCGACCTACAACGAGCCGATGAGTGTGGTGCGCTACACGGCGCTCGCGGCCCTCAATATCGACTGGCCGGCCGACAAGCTGCACGTCTACATTCTCGATGACGGCAATCGCCCCGAGTTCCGTGACTTTGCCGTGGAGGCCGGGCTCGGCTACATGACGCGCGACAACAATGCGCATGCCAAGGCCGGCAACATCAACCAGGCGCTCGCCCGCCTGGATTCGCCGTATGTGGCCATTTTTGACTCGGACCACGTGCCGACGCGCAGCTTTCTGCAGGTCACCATGGGATGGTTTCTGCGCGATGAACAGTTGGGCATGCTGCAGACGCCGCACCACTTCTATTCGCCTGACCCGTTTGAGCGCAATCTCGGCCAGTACAAGACCATTCCAAACGAGGGTGAGCTTTTCTACGGCATCGTGCAGGATGGCAACGACTTCTGGAATGCGAGCTTCTTCTGCGGCTCCTGTGCGGTGCTGCGGCGCACGGCGCTGGACCAGATTGGCGGCATCGCGGTCGAGACGGTCACCGAAGACGCGCACACCTCACTGCGCATGCAGATCAATGGCTGGAACACGGCCTACATCAACATTGCACAGGCCGCCGGACTCGCCACCGAGCGGCTCTCGGGGCATGTGAAGCAGCGCATCCGCTGGGCGCGCGGCATGGTGCAGATTCTCCGCATCGACAACCCGCTCTTTGCGCCGAATCTGACCTTTGCGCAGCGTCTTTGCTACTTCAACGCGATGACGCACTTTATGTATGCGTTGCCGCGGCTGATCTTTCTGACGGCTCCGCTCATTTATCTGATTTTTGGCTTTACCAATGTGCCCGGCTACTGGGTGGCCATTCTGGCCTATGCGCTGCCGCACCTGACGCTCTCTAACGTCACCAATTCGCGCATCCAGGGCCAGCACCGCCACTCCTATTGGAATGAGGTCTACGAGACCGTTCTTGCGCCCTACATTCTGCTGCCCACTCTGTTGGCGCTGCTCAATCCCAGGCTGGGCAAGTTCAATGTGACGGCCAAGGGCGGCGTGGTGTCGAAGACCTTTTTCGATGCTCGCATCGCGCAGCCGTTTATCGTGCTGCTGGGCTTCAACTGCCTCGGCCTGCTGATGGTGATTCCGCGCGCCGTGCATATTCCAGGACTCGGATTCCTCTGGGATGGCACGCATCCGGGAACGATCGTGATGAACGCGCTATGGACGACCTTTAACATCCTTATTCTTGGCACGGCCACTGCCGTCGCGCGGGAATCGCGCCAGTTGCGCGAGAGCGTGCGCATCACGTTCAGCGCTCCGGTGCGGGTCAAGATTGGCAGCCGGATCGTCCCCGGCGAAACGATTGACGCATCGAGCGGCGGCGTTGCCCTCAAGGCGATGGAAGACCTGACGCTCAAGAGTGGAGATTCCGTTCAACTCATCTTTCCGTTACGCTTGGGAGATGCCGAATTTCCGGTTACGGTCGTCTCCTGCGATGGCCGCGGCCTGCGGGTACGCTTTGATCCGCTGACCATCGAACAGGAAGAGATGCTGACCATGGTTCTTTACTCACGTGCGGACAACTGGCTTGGATGGGGTGAATCCCGCGAGGCCGATCAGCCGTTGAAGAGCCTGGCGCAGATTTGCGCCATCAGCGTGCGCGGGCTCCTGGCCCTGGTGTCGGCCTTTACGACGCGGCCGACGAAAAAGAAGAAGAAGAAAAAGAAGTCCGCGCTGCCCGCCAAGGGAGCGGCGGCTTTGCTTCTGATGGCTCTATGGCTGGGCCTTCCCCGGGCGCACGCCGCGCAAACTGCTTCCCCGGCCGGCCATGCGCGTGCTCATGCCATGCAGCCGTCAAACGCGCAGTCTGCTGGTGCGGCGACTCTGCCGCCGGCCACGCCCACGGCTACATCGGCCAATGCCGCCGCGGCTCCTGGTACTTTTACCACGGTCATGAAGCTCAAGGACCTGGGCGTGCCCAGCGCGATCACCCTGCATGGCATTGATGCGTACCACCCTATCTACTTCAGCTTGCCGCAGAATGAGGTCGTCCAGAACGCATCGCTGCACCTCTACTACGCCTTTTCGCCAAGTCTGATTCCGAATATGAGTCACATCAACGTGCTGCTGAACGGCACGCTGGTGACCACCATTGAGATGCAGAAGAGCGCCACCAATGGGCTGCTTGACCAGACCATCACGCTGCCTGCGGCACTGCTGGTGCGTCACAATGAGTTGAGCTTTGAATTTGTCGGCCATTACGTCATGGTGTGCGAAGACCCGGCCAACACTGCGCTGTGGGCGCGTGTGGACTCGGCGACGAGCCTGACCCTGTCGGGCGATCTGCTGCCGCTGACCAATGACCTGAAGTTTCTGCCGCTGCCGTTCTTTGATTCCTCGCTCACCGAGCCGCCGGTGATTCCCATCGCCTTTGAGAACTCACCCACGCCGCAGTCTCTGCAGGCGGCCGGCATCATCGCCTCTTACTTTGGCGTGCTGGGCGACTACCGGCCCATGCGCTTCCCGGTTTCGGTTGGCAGCATCCCAGCGGGCAATGTAGTGCTGATTGCGGATAATCCCTCGACCCTGCCGCCTGCCTTCAATCTGGGCTCGCTCACGGGGCCTACGATCGCGATGCGTACCAATCCATCCGATCCGTATGGCAAGGTGCTCATCGTGACGGGTTCCAACGCTGAGCAGCTTCTGCAGGCCGCACAGGCTGTGGCCATGGGCTGGGATGGACTTACCGGCGCGACCGCATCTCTCAGCAGTTTTGAGTTGCCCGCCCCGCGCCAGCCCGATGATGCGCCCCGATGGGCCCGCACCAACCACACCATCGCGCTGTGGAACTACAACAATGTCGCATCGCTGCAGGGCGACGGCTCCGTGCCGATGCAGACCTTCTTCCGGCTGCCGCCTGATCTTTATTTCGCCACGCGCGACAATATTCCGCTTGAGCTGCAATACCGCTACAACTCGATTCCGATCGGGCCCATTTCGAGTATGCAGGTTTCGGCCAACGACGCCTTTCTGGGCTCGGTCCCGCTCATTCCCGGCAAGTCCACCTCAAAGACGACCAAGACCGAGATCGCGGTTCCTGTGGTGAACCTGCGGCCATTCTCCAACTCGCTCACTTTTAATCTCACCTTCCAGTTGATGACGGCGGGGGGCTGCAAAAACACCACGCCCGCCAACTTGCAGGGCGCGATTCTGCGCACCTCTTACCTGGACGTGCGCGGCTTCCCGCATTGGACGAAGATGCCCAACCTCGAGCTCTTCTCGAATGCCGGCTTCCCGTTCACCCGCTATGCTGACCTGAGTCACACCGAGGTGATTCTGCCCGATCAGCCCACGCAGAACGAAATTGAACTCTACCTCACGCTGATGGGCCACTTCGGTGCCGAGACCGGCTATCCCGTCACGCGCGTCACCGTCGGCAACCCGGGCGACATGCACAGCGGCAACCGGAAAGACCTGCTGGTGCTGGCCGACGGGCAAAGCAGTAACGCCGTAGCGCGGCTCGGTAAGGCTCTGCCTGTACTCATCAACGGCGGAGGCCTCACGGTACAAAGCACGCAGGGGCTTCTGGCGCCGTTGGACAAGGCATGGTGGAAGCTGCCTTCCCAGCAGGTCGCACCCTCAGGCGAGCTGGGAACCAATGCTCTGCCCGACGCAATTATCGAGGGTATCGAGTCTCCTTATGAGAGCGGCAAGAGCATCGTGCTCGTTGATCTCAAGGATGACTCCCAGTTCGATCCCTTCATGACGAGCTTCCTCAAGTATTCGCAATCCAGCGCAGTGGCAGGCACCGTGACCGTGATGCACGGCAAGGCGTTCCAGTCCTACAAGATCGACACCCGGCAGTATCATGTCGGCTATCTGCCCTTTTGGACGGCCCTGAGCATCTGGTTCATGGGCGTGCCGTGGATGGTTGATCTGGTGGTGCTGGCCATCAGCTTTATCTTTGCCGTAACCATGCGCAACTGGCTGCGCGGACGGGCACGCCGCCGTCTGCAATCCCACGGACGATGAGGATGCGAATGAAATTTCTCAAGCATGTGCTGGCCATCGCGTCCCTGTCGGCATTGACTTTCGCCACGGGATGCCGCGCTCAGTCCTGGCCGCTCTGGCAGGCCTATCAAAGCAAGTTTCTCAACTCCGACGGGCGCGTGATTGACTTCAACGTGCAGGCGCGCACAACCTCCGAGGGGCAGTCCTACGCGCTCTTTTTCGCGCTGGTAGCCAATGACCGGCCCACGTTTGACAAGGTGCTCACCTGGACGCAGAACAATCTGGCGCAGGGCGATCTGACGGCGCACCTGCCTGCCTGGGAGTGGGGCAAGGCAAAAAATGGCCAGTGGCAGACGATTGATCCCAATCCAGCCAGCGATGCCGACCTGTGGATCAGCTACACGCTGATTCAGGCCGGACGCCTCTGGCACGATCCGCATTACACCGCTCTGGGCACCATGATGGCAAAGCGCATCGCCAAAGAAGAAGTCGCGGATCTTCCCGGGCTGGGCTCTATGCTGCTGCCGGGGCCAACCGGTTTTCATCCGAATGCGACGACCTGGCTGCTCAACCCGAGCTACATGCCGCTGCCCGTGGTCGAAGGCATGGCACACGCCGATTCCAGCGGGCCCTGGGCCAGCATGGCCGCCGCCATCCCCGATCTGGTGAAGGGCGCCTCGCCCGCCGGATTTGCGATGGACTGGGTGAGCTATTCGCAAGCCAATGGATTTCAGCCGGCCGTGCTGCCCACCGCTCCCAAAGGCACGCTGCCGATGGGCAGCTACGACGCCATTCGCGTCTATCTGTGGACGGGCATGACGAACCCCGCCACTCCCGGCGCGAAACTGACCCTGCAGGCCCTCTATGGCATGGCGGCTTATCTGAAGTCGCACACGCTGCCGCCCGAGAAGGTGAATCCCCAGGGCAAGGTGCTTTCCACCTCGGCTCCGGTCGGATTTTCCGCCGCCGTTGAGCCTTTTTTGACCGCTCTTGGTGACAAGGGGGACCTGAATACGCAACAGGCACGTCTTGACGCGATGGTGAACCCGAACACTAAGCTGTACGGGGAGCCGCCTGCTTATTATGACCAGAATCTCGCCATGTTTGGCGAAGGCTGGCAGCAGCATCGTTTTGGCTTTGCGCGCGATGGAGATCTCTGGGTGAAATGGAAGGGCAGATGAAAGGCGTTCTGCGCCAATCCATAGTGCTCATGGCGCTGGCCTCAGTGGCTGTGGCGCCAGCGCGGCTTCACGCCCAGAATGCTGCCTCTTCTCAAGTGAATTCGCCGGCCGTGCAGCTTCTTCTCGTACGAGCCGCCCAGCAGGAAGCCTCGGGCCACATGAATTTAGCGGCGCAGAACTGGCAGCAGGTGCTGCTGGCCGACCCGAACAATCTGCAGGCACTGTCGGGACTCGCCCGCTGGAATCGCATGGAAGGGAACGACAGCGATGCGCAGAAATATATTGATCGCATCCGCCAAATTGATCCCAGCAGTCCTCTGATCCAGCAGTTGCAGTCGGTCGTCAGCAACCGTGCCCGCATCGGCGATCTCACGCGCGCCGCAAAGCTTGCGCAGAGTGGGCATCCAGAAGAAGCCCTCAAGATTTATCAGAGGGTGTTCGGCAATACTCCCCCGGACAACTGGGCACAGGCTTACTACGACACCGAAGCCGCCATTCCCTCGAAGCGTGATGACGCCATCAACGGGCTGCGCGCCCTAGTGCAGCGCAACCCCGGCAACCCCGCCTACGCCATTGATCTGGGCCGCACCCTGACGTACAACCCGAGCACGCGCCCTGAAGGCGTACACATGCTGGAGAAGTATCAGGGCAATCCCGAGGCCGAGGCCGCTTTGCGGCAGGCGCTGGCCTACAGCGTGCAGAATCCGTCTTACATTCAGTCGGTGCGAAACTATCTCAAGAGCCACCAGGACGCGCAGTTGGCTGCGGAGTTGGCCAAGACTGAGGCCTCACAGGCCAGGGCGTCCTCAGGGTTGGCCCGCACCCCGGGCGAGCAGCGTGCTTATGCCGCGCTCAACGCCAATCGTCTGCAGGAAGCACAGACGCGCTTTGAGGCGCTCTATCAGCAGAACCCGAACAATCCCCGTGTCCTTGCCGGGCTGGGCTTTCTGCAGATGAAAGCCAACAATTTCGGCGGCGCCATCAGCTACTTCTCGCAGGCCGAGCAGGACGGTCTGCACGCGCGGGTCATTGAGAGCTCGCTCGCTACTTCGCGCTTCTGGTACACGATGCAGCAGGCGTCGAACGCGCTCACCAATAATCAATTGCAGGCCGCGGAGCAGGGCTATGCCGCCGCGCTCGAGATGCGCCATAACAGCCCCGATGCACTGGCCGGGCTGGCCGGTGTGTACATGAAGGCGCAGGAGCCGGCGCAGGCTATCCCGATCTACCAGCGGCTGCTCAAGGTGAAAGGCTCGCAGAGCCTGGCCTGGCGCGGGCTGTTTCTCGCCGAGCAGCAGTCGGGCAACTCGTCACAAGCCCTCGCCACCAATGCCCGCATGCCGGCCAGCATCCGCCAGTCGCTCGAAAGCGATCCTGAGTATCTGCAGGCCCTGGCCAACGCCTATCAGGCCACCGGCCAGAGCGGCAAGGCGCAGCAGGCGCTGGCGTCGGCGCTGCAACTGCCTTTTCCGCAGAACGGCCGCAACATGAAGGCCGGCACCCGCATGCAATACGCCAGTCTGCTCGCGCAGGATCACCGTTATGCGCAGGCCGCCGGCATCTATCGCGACGTGCTCAACGAGGACCCCAACAACGTCAGCGCATGGCAGGGGCTGGTGGCCATGGAGCACCAGACCAACAACGACGCGCAGGCCATCGCCATCGTTGAGCAGATGCCGCCGCCGGTCTATGACCAGGCGCTGCGCAGCCCCGATTTTCTGTCGATGCTGGCTGCCATTTACCAGCAGCAGAACCAGCTCAACATTGCCCAGACGTTCCTTCAGCGCGCCTCGCGCATCTATGCCGATAACGGCACCCCCGTGCCTGTCTCGCTGGAGATGCAGGTTGCAGCCATCGATCTGCAGCAGAGCCGCCCGCAGCAGGCGTATGGCATCTACCGTGAAATTCTCATGCGCAGCCCTGACAATCTGAATGCTTGGAAGGGACTGCTCTCGGCGCTGCACCAGACCGGGCACGACGCCGACGCGTTGGCGCAACTGGAGCAAATTCCGGCCCAGGTGCGCACCACGCTCGAGAAAGATACAGACTTTCTGCAGACCGAGGCCTCGATCTACGCGGCGACCGGCAATCAGCCCGCGGCGCTGGGCATCATTCAGCGCATTGCCCGGCACTATTACTCGCAGCGCATGCTGATGCCGGCCAGCATGGAGGTGCAGCAGGCGTGGCTGCTCTTTAACCTGAAGGACGACCGCGACCTCTACCGCACGCTCATGCACCTCGGCGACCGCGCCGACCTCACGACCGAACAGCGGCGCACGGTGCAGACCATCTGGGCTTCATGGAGCGTCCGCCGCGCCTCCAACGACATCAAGGCTGGCAACACGCGTCTCGCGATTGAGATCCTCACTTCGGCGCGGCAGGCTTTTCCAGATAATCCCGACGTGAGCAAGGCGCTCGCCGGTGGCTACCTGCAGGCCGGGCAGCCGAAGCAGGCGCTCGCGATTTATGAATCGCTGAATACGAATAACAACAGCGCCGACGATTACGCTTCCATGGTGGGCGCAGCGCTCGCCGCGCAGAACACCAAACTTGCCGAGATGTGGCTGCGCGAGGCGCTGCAGCGTTACCCCAACGCGCCCTCGGTGCTCTCAGCCGCGGCCCGCTTTGAGCAGGCGCGTGGAGACAACCAGCGCGCAGCCGACTACTGGCGAGCCTCGCTGCACGCCATGCCGCAGGTCAGCCCCACGACCGAGCTGGCGCACAAGCTCGACCAGCCCGATGCCATGCGGCCCGGCAGGCCAGTGCAGCAGACCAATCTCGTCAACCTGCTCAATCCGGATGCCAATCTCATGGCCCAGCAGCAGCCTTATGTCCCGCTGCCTGGCTATCGCAAGCCTGAGGTCTACTCGCCCGGCGTTCAGCAGGCCAACAACGAGCCGTATGGGCCTGATCCCTACTATCAGGGGACCGCTCCAGTTGTCATCGGCAATCAGCAGATCGCGCAGGAGGCCGCACCTTCCTACGTACACTCGCAGCTTCCGCCGGCCACGCAGGTGCTGGCGCAGAGCGACCGCAGGGTGGTGCATCACCACTACTATCGCCGCCGGATCGTTAAAAAGACCGCGCCGGTGCAGCACACCGCCCACGTGGTGCATCATTACCGCCGCCGGCGGCGTGTGAGGCCCAAGCGCTATACCGGCGAGACGCTGGGCCAGTATCAGCCGCAGTCCAGTGTGCCGGCGCCGCAGCCGTGGAGCTATCCGCCCTCGAACAATCCGCAGCCGCAGCAGAGTTATCCGGCACAGCAGCAGGGGTATCCCGCACAGCCGCAGCCCGGCTATGGCACCCCGGTGCCGCAGCAGAACTATGGCTATCCGCAGTCGCAGCAGAACTACAACCAGTCTCTGCCGAGCGGTGCGCAGCCCTCGTATCAGCAGAATGCGAACCCCTCGCAGTACGCACCCATTCGCCCGCAGGACAACAACTCCAACGCCTACCCCTCGGGCAGCCCCGGCGGGTATGGGCAAGGGGGTGATGGCAGTGGAAACGGCAACGCGAGCATGAGCTCCGGCGCGGTTATCGGCGGCAGCAGTGACGGTTCTGACAGCGACGGCAGCGGGGCGCAACTGCATCTCAGCATCTCTTCCGGCCCGGTCATTCAGCCGCAGCTTCAGCAGCCGGATGCCAGCCTGGCGCAGATGCCCGTGCACCAGCTCACGCTGGACACCAGCGAGTCGATCCGTGACATTCAGAACGCCCAGCGACGGCAAGAGGCTATGCTGCGCGCGCAGCAGGAGTTGACCGAAGCCGCGCACCCGCAGAATGAAGGGTTGATCAGCACGCAATACTCCAGCCCTCAGCCGCAAGGCTATTTGCCCGCGCCGCAGCAGCAAGTCCGGCCTGCTCCGCCGCAGACCTACTACATGCAGCCGGTCTCTCCGTTTGCCTCTTCGAATCAGGGCTCGTACCAGGTGGCCCAGGGGCAACAGACCAATCAGCAGGTTGCGCCGCCTCCCTACGGCTATCAGCCGCAGTATCAATACCAGCAGCAACAACAGCAGCAGCAGCCAGCTCCGCCTCCTCCATCGCAAAACGGAGCGAGCAACCAGCAACTGGAGCAGGAGAATCTGCCGCCGCTCACCGGACCCTACGTGCATGCGCCGCGCAGCAAGCGGCTCGACCCGCGGCAGGCTGCCGAGGAGCAACTGGCGAGCATTGAGGGTGGCTACAGCGGCTGGCTCGGCGGCACTGGATACCTGAGCCATCGCAGCGGCAACCTGGGCTATGACGCGCTGAGTGCCTTTGAAGCACCTCTTGAGGCTTCCACGCCCATCGGTTATGCAGCTCGCCTCACGCTGGTCGTGGACCCCGTCTTTCTCGATTCCGGTCAGGCCACCAAGGTGCCCGTGATTGGCTCAACTGGGCAATCGGAACTGCTCGGCTCAGAGATCACCGCGCCCACGACGCCGCCGACGCAACAGAACTCGGCTGGTGCGGGCGGAGAACTGCAAGTGACGACGAATACCTTCGGCGTGGCCATCGGCAGCACGCCTTACGGCTTCCTCGTGCAGAACATCATCGGCCAGTTCCAGTGGAAACCGGCCAATGGCCCATTTACTTTTTCGTTCAATCGCAGCCCCGTCACGGATTCGCAGCTCTCCTATTCGGGCCTGCGCGACCCGGCCTCGATCACCAATGTGTATACAGGCAACATCTGGGGCGGCGTCATCAGCAATGCCTTCCAGGTGCAGTTCGGACGCGGCGGAGCGTCCTCGGGTTCTTATATAAGCGCAGGCGGCCAGTACCTCACGGGCACGCACGTTGAGACCAACACGCGCTTCGACGGCGATGCTGGCGCTTACTGGCGCGTCTGGAGCGTGCCTGACACCGGCAATCTGACGCTGGGCGTCAATCTCTTCGGCATGCACTACGCCCACAATTTGCAGTACTTCACTTATGGGCAGGGCGGCTACTTCAGCCCGCAGGCCTACATGCTGGCCAATGTTCCTTTCACCTGGCAGGGGGAGCATGGCCTGAATTGGCACTATCAGGTGGCCGGTGCCTTCGGCGTGCAGGCCTTTCAGCAGGACAGCTCGCCCTACTACCCGCTCGACCCGCTGCTTGAGACCGCGTCGAGCAATCTCAGCTATCCGGCGCAAACCATCGTGGGCTCAAACTATGACCTGCATGCCGAGGCGTCCTATCATCTGAATGACCACTGGTATCTCGGCGGCTTTACTTCGCTTAACAACACGCGCGACTACAACAACCAGACCATCGGCTTCTTTGTGCGCTTCCTCTTTCGTCCGCAGAACCCCACCGAACTCGGCCCAACCGGCCTCTTCCCCTGGAGCGGACTCAGGCCTCACATGGTGCCGTAACTCAGCACAGCTTCGCAATCAAGGCATAACGGCCGGGAGGTTAGTTACTCCCGGCCTTTCTCTTTTGCCGCTCGCGTTTTCCGTGCATAGCAGAATGCGAGGAGCCCAGCATTCTTTGCTTGCTTTCTGCTTCTCAGAAAGTTACAACGTTTGCACTGCTAATCAACTCATCCGATCAGCTAGTTCCTGTTTCTGGATCCTTCATGCGTACCTCCGGGCCTTGCCTTCGCTTTCTTCTTCTGCCAGCTCTCATTCTCATTTTTTTGACCCCGCTGCATGCGGAGAAATGGCAGCAACCCACGCAGCAGGAATTACAGATGAAAACCGACCCGAGTGCTCCGGGTGCGGCAGCCGTCTACCTGTATCGCGAAGAGACCGTGGATGACAACGTGCACATGCAGACTTTTTATGCGCGCATCAAGGTGCTGACGGCGCAGGGCAAGAGCTGGGCAGATGTGAAGCTGCCCTATTACAGCTCCTATGAAGACGGCAGTTTCCGGATTCTTTCTATTGAGGGGCGCACCATTGAGCCGGATGGGAAAGTCGTCCCTTATACCGGCAAGCCCTACGACAAGCTGGTCTACAAGCAGGGCGATCAAGAGGTCAAAGAGAAGGTTTTCACTCTGCCCGATGTTCAGGTTGGTTCCATCCTCGAGTATCGTTACATTCTCGACTACAACGACCACACCTTGTCTTCGCCCCATTGGATCATTCAACAGCCGCTCTTTGTGCACGAGGCGCATTACCATTTTGTTCCGTTGACTGACTATTCTGACTACAGCATGATTGACAGCAGTGGGCGCATGGTTCCCATCCAGGCCCTGCTCTATGCGACCATCCTGCCTGCGGATGTCAAGGTGCATGGCGGTCTCAATGGATATGACCTCGTCATCAAAAACGTGCCTGCGCTGGTTCGCGAGCCGCACATGCCGCCGATGCAGAGCCGCAGCCTGCGCGTACTTTTTTATTACTCTGATTCTTCGAAAAGCAAAGACTTCTGGAGTGATGCGGGCAAGCGCTGGTCCAGGTCTGTAGACCGTTTTGCCTCCACTTCGCCGGTGATCCTCAAGGCGGTCAGCCAGATCGTGTCTCCCACAGACTCGCCTGAGCAGAAGTCGATGAAGATATATGAAGCGGTCATGAAACTCGACAATACCGATTACACCCGCGCGCACAGCGCCGTCGAGAACAAGGCCGAAGGGCAAAAAGAGAAAAACGCCGGCGACATCTGGCTGGACAAGCGCGGCAACAGCGCAGAACTCACACGTCTTTATATTGCGCTGGCGAGGGGCGCCGGGCTCAAGGCTTACGACATGATCGTAGCTAATCGTAATGACCAGCTTTTTGATCAGAACTATCTGAGCTGGGATCAGCTCGATGACGAGCTGGCCATCGTGATGATTGACGGTAAGCCGGTTTATCTTGATCCCGGCAACCGCTTTGAGGACTACGGAGAGCTGGCCTGGTACCACTGCTTTGCTGGTGGCGTGAAGCAGACGGATCACGGCCCCGTTCTCGCCTCAACTCCCGGCCAGCTTTACAAGTGGGACATGCAGACGCGCACCGCTTACCTCACGCTTGCTCCTGATGGCTCCGTTTCTGGTCAAATGCGGATTGCTTACACCGGAGATTTCTCCCGTCGCATCCGCCAGAATGCATTGAAAAATGGTGTGGAACAGGCGAAGAAAGACGTGCGCTCCTACTGGCAGTCGCAGGTTCCTGCTGGCGTGCAGGTGAAGATGAACGGCTTTATCGGCATCGATCAGCCGGACGTTGCCCTGATGGCTGTGCTCACCGTGAGCGGCACGATGGGCAGCAATGCCGGTAAGCTGCGGCTGCTGCCAGCCGACTTCTTTGAGGCGAACGCCAAGCCGGTTTTCACCAGCCCCAAGCGCACCTTGCCCGTTGACCTTGGCCCCGTCTACCTCATGCAGGATGAAGCGAGGCTCATTCTGCCCCCCAACGCAAGCGTGGAGGGCAAGCCGGCCGAGAGCCAGCAGATGCTGCCGCAGGAGGGCGTCTTTCACGTGAGCTACAGCGTGAAAGGGAACCAGTACCTTTACGACCGGGTTTCGGCTGTGGCGATGCCGCTTTATAGTGCCAAGGACTACCCGTCGCTGTTGAGCTACTTTCAAAAGATCGCCCAGGCAGACCAGCAGCCGCTCGTGCTGCGCATGAAGCCGGTGCCGGTGACCGCGGCCACATCTTCGGCCCCCAAAGCAGGGAGCGCGAAGTGATGCGCGGACCGTCACAGAGCCGCCTCGCGCGGCTGGGCTTCGCGCTTTGCCTATTCGCCGCTGCTGCACCGCTGGCCATGGCTCGCACCGAGCCGGTGCTGCCGGATTGGGTGACGTCCGCGGCTGCTCTGAATCCGGGCAAGCTGCCACCTACGGCCAATGCGGTGGTTTTGTATCAGGGGGACCTGCTCACCGTGGAGCCAGATGGCAGTGCGGAGGAACGTCTGCGCACGGTGGTGAAGATTCTCACGCCCGAGGGACGCCAGGACGCCACGCCGGTGGCCTCCTATAACAAGGACACGCCTCTCAAATCCTTCTCGGTCTGGTCTATCTCGCCCGACGGGCATCACTTCGCCATGAAGAAGAGAGACTACGTCGATGCCGGCTACAACGACGACAGCATGCTTTATGTGGATGTGCGTTTCCGCACAGCCGATCCTCCGGGGGCTGATCCCGGCGGCATTGTCGCCTGGGAGGTCGTGCAGAAAGTGCCCTCGTACATGAGCGAGGATACGTGGCAATTGCAGCAGTTTCTGCCCATGACGAAAACCGTTTTTGAACTGAAGCTGCCGCAGGGCTGGCACCATGAGGCGGTGTGGTTTCGTCATACGCCCATGACTCCCGTTACGGAGCCGGACGGAACGCTGCGCTGGGAGGCCGGCCATGAGCCAGGGGTGTACATGGCAGGCGTGCCGCTGGCGCCCGCAGGCATCACGCAGGCTTCGCGCATGGTGGTGCACTATGCCGCGCAGCCGCTGCCGCAGGGCGACGCGCTCTGGGCCCGGATCGGCAACTGGTATGACAAGCTTTCGAGTGCGCAGACCGCCGGGGGCTCTCCGGTCAAAACGGCCGCGCTCGGTGTTGCGACGCCCACTGAAGACTTCATGACGCGGCTCGATCGCGTGGCCACCTTCATGCAGCGGAACATTCGCTATGTCGGCGTGGAGATCGGCATCGGCGGCCTCAAGCCTCACCCGGCCGATGCCGTTCTGCAGGACCGCTACGGCGACTGCAAGGATAAAGTCACGTTGATGATCGCCATGCTCGATGCCGTGGGCATCCACTCGACCTACGTGCTCGTGGATACCCACCGCGGCTTCGTCTCGCCGCATGTGCCTTCGATTGATGGCAATCACGCCATCATCGCCATCCAGATTCCGGCTGGCTATCAGAATCCGCGCCTGCAATCGGTGGTGCAGACCAGGACCGGCAATCGCTATCTCATTTTCGATCCCACGAACGAATACGTGCCCATCGGCCTGCTGCCCGGCTATCTGCAAGGTGGCTATGGCCTGCTGGTGGATGGCCTTGAGAGCCAGGTGATCGCGCTGCCGGTGATGCCACCCGCAACAGACACCACGACGCACACCGCCAGTTTGAAGCTCTCCGCGGACGGCACGTTGAGCGGAACAGTGAAAGTGACGATGAACGGCGCGTCCTCATGGGACACGCGCGACTTTTATGCCGAAAGTACCGCCAAGCAGTTGACCACGCATTACAACCAGGTGATGGGCAATGACTTCACCGCGTTCACCTTGCAGAAGGCAACCTTCAGCCAGGCCAATGCGCTCACTCAACCCTTCGCGATCTCTTACACTTTTACCGCACCGGCGTATGCGCACACGGCCGGTTCTCTGCTGCTGGTGCGTCCGCGTGTGATGGGCAGCGTGGAGCAGCCGCTGAACAACAAGCCGCGCAAATACCCCATCAGCTTTGATTCGCTGGGCACATGGAAGGACACGGTGAGCATCCAGTTGCCGCCCGGCTACACCGTCGATGATCTGCCCGATCCCGTGCATCTCGATGTGGGCTTTGCCGATTACACCAGCGATGTGAAAACTGTCGGCAACACGCTCGTGTATACGCGGCAATATGTGCAGAAGAAGTTGACACTGCCCGCTTCTGACTATGCCCAGTTGCAGCAGTTGGAGGGCGCGATTGCCACGGATGAAAGCAACAGCGCGGTGCTCAAGAAGGATTAGGGCTCACGAAGAGGCCCGGCTATCTTTTCTCCTTTTTGCTCATGGGGACCACCTGCACGGTGGTCTCTCGCATCTCCGCCAGAAAGCGGTTGATGACTGACCCGCGCAGAAAAATATCAAACCGTGAGCGGGCCGACTGGCCAAACACCACGTGCGAAATGTTTTCCTGCTTGGCAAAGTGCACCAGCGCATCGGCTACGTTCTTTTCCTTGAGCATGACGACCTTGGCTCCCAGGTCGGCCGCCATGCGTTCAAAGTCTTCAATGCGCCGCTGTGCGTCGGCATCATCATGATGGCGCGAAGTTCCAGGCCGCTCCACATACACCGCATACCACTGCGTCGCCAGCCGCCCTGCAATGCGCGCGCCCACGCGCAGCAGGCGCTCAGAGCCGGTGCGCGCTGAGAAGCAGACCATCACCTTCTCTGGCATCGGTGCCTGTTCCAGGCCCTGCGTGCGGCGGTACTCCGAGGCGGCGTTGCCAACTTTTTCCGCTGTGGTGCGCAACGCCAGCTCGCGCAGCATGTTCAGGTTGCCTTTGCGGAAGAAGTTCGCCAGCGCCAGCTCTACTTTTTCCGGAGCATAAATTTTGCCTTCGCGCAGCCGCGTGCGCAGCTCATCGACGGTGACATCCACGTTCACCACTTCGTCGGCGCGCTTCAAGATGCTGTCTGGGATTGTCTCGCGTATCTGCGTGCTGGCCGAGCGTGAAACGGCATCATTCAGCGTCTCGATATGCTGAATGTTTACGGCCGTCATCACGTGAATGCCCGCATCCAGCAGCTCCAGCACATCCTCATAGCGCTTGCGATGGCGCGAGCCCGGCACGTTGGTGTGGGCCAGCTCATCCACCACCACGGTGTGCGGCTTGCGAGCGAGAATGGCGTCCACATCCATCTCTTCCAGCGTCACCGAGCGGTAGGGAACCTGGCGACGCGGAGTCATCTCCAGTCCTTCGGTGAGCGACAGAGTTTCGGCGCGGCCGTGAGCCTCTACAAAGCCGAGCACCACATCGACGCCCTGGTCATGCAGGCGATGCGCGTCCTGCAGCATGCGATAGGTTTTGCCCACGCCGGGCGCCGCGCCAAGATAAATGCGCAGCCGTGCTCCATCCTCCCGCTGCAGATGCAGTTCGCGAGGGTTGGGAAGATGGCTTGAGGAGTTGTCCGGCTGATTCATCATCCGGCCTCCACGGGGTGACGTCCGGTGCGCACTGCGGCGATCGGGAGGGTGAAGCGAAAGGTAGTGCCGTGGCCCAGGCGGCTTTCCACCGCGACCTCGCCATTCTGTGCCTCGACCAGCCGCCGTACCAGCGCGAGTCCGAGTCCCGTGCCAGCCGCGCCTGTGCCAGAGAAGCGCCCGAAGATGCCCGGGAGCCGCTCCGGCTCAATGCCGCGCCCCGTGTCGGTGACGGAAAACTGCACGCGGTCGCGCAGCTCGGTCGCCTCCAGGCGAACCTCGCCTTCCGATGGGGTATAGCGCAGTGAGTTCTGAATCAGGTTATCCAGGATGCTACGCAGCGCGCGGCGGTCGCCGGCCACGTGCGGCAGATCTTCATAGGCCTTCACACACAGCCGGATTCTCTTGTCCTGCGCCTCCCCGCGATGGCGCGAAGAGGCATCCTGCAGCACGTCGAGCGGGCGCAGGGCATGCAACTGCAGCTCGCGATCTCCTGTATCCAGTTCGGCTACTTCCAGCAGATCGGCCATCAGGTCGTCGAGCCGCTCGGCCTCTTCTTCGCCGTTGCGGGCAATGTCCATTTGCAGGGGCTGCAGTGGACCGGCAAAGCCGCGCGTGAGCGTGTAGAGCGAGAGGCGCAGCCGCTGCAGCGGATCGCGCAGCTTCTGCGAAGCGACCATCAGGAAGCGCGACTTGAAACGGTCCACCGCGGCCATCTCCGTAATGTCTTCGAGCAGCGTCACCGCCCCCAGCAGCCGCCCGCGATCATCTCGAATCGGTGTCGTGCGCAGCCGGTAGCTGTGCTCGGCCTGCCCGATGCGCATGGGCAACAGCGCAGCCTCGCCCTCGCCGGTGGCCGCGCGCTGCATGGAGACGGCATTGCGAATGGCCTCCAGAATGCGATCCCCGCCCGGCGTATTGGCCAGTGCATTGCGGTCAGACGACGCCTCGCCCAGCAGTTGCTGCGCCGAGCGATTCAGCTTCAGCACGTGCCCCTTGGCATCCGTAACAATCACGGGCTCAAATATCGAGTGCACCACCGCATCGCTGAGCTGCTGATCCATCTGGCGGCGTCCTGCTTCGGTTTCGCGCAGGTCGCGCAGCCGCACAGCCATGCGGTTGATTTCAGCGGCAATGACCCCCAGGTCGTCGCCCGAGCGCCACTCCACCCGGTGGGTCAGGTCGCCGCCGCCAATCTGCCGCGCAGACTGCGCGGTGCGGCGCAAAGGCAAAATCAGCGAGGCCACCATCAGTCCCGAGATCAGGATGGCCAGAAAAATCGAGATTCCGCAGGCCGTAATCAGCCGCGTGCGCAGGGCGTCTTCCTGCTCATGCAGGTGCGAAACCACTTCATGCCGTTTGGCGCGCACCTGATCCACCAGCGTGCTATAGCTCTCTTGAATCTGCATCAGGTCGCGGTCGCGCAGATTCTGCAGCCGCATGCTGGCCAGCGTTGTGCGCCGCAGTACGCGCGCATGCCGGTCATAGATGGATTGCACGTCCACCGAGGCGTCAAACACATGGGTGCTCTGTACGGCCGCGGCCAGAAAAGTCTGCGTCTGGTGGGCTTGCTGCTCAAAGCGGTGAAAGGCCACCTCACCTTCCAGCGAGGTTTGCGCCGTGAAGATCTCTTCCTGCGCCAGAGATGCCTGCGCGGTCTCCAGCGCCGCCACCGCGTGCTCGGCGATGCGTACCTGTGACTCCAGCGATGCAATCTGCAGAAACGAAGCGCGCACCAGAAAGCTCACCGACGTCACCAGGACGATCAGCAGCAGACAGCCAGTCATCAGCCTTTGGTACAAGCTCATAAAGTCGGTGTCCGGACGAGTATAACCGCCAACCCGGCGGGGAACCCGTTAGTTTTGCTCGTAGCGTTCCAGTACGTCGCTCTGGGTCAGAATTCCTTCCAGAGTGCCTCTCGATGCGCGATTCTGCACCGGCAGTACCGGCCATCGGGAAAAATACGGCAGCGCGCTGTCGAGCGGCAGATCAGGGTAAAGCGGCGGAATACGATCTTTTCCGACCGCCCTCTCAATCGCTGTTTCGGCTTTCTGCAGCGCTTCCATCCCGGTCAGTTCGTCGCGAGTCAGCGCGTACCAGGTGCGGTCCCACATCTGCACCAGCACCACTTTGACTCCCATCTCGTTCATGCGCTCTGAGGCGCGCGACAGGGAATCAGAGCCCCGCAGCACCGGCACGTCCACCGGGTGCAGCGCATCTTCAATATGCAGATGCACCTCTTCGCGCTGCTCTTCCATTGAGGGCAGCTCCAGTCCATCCTGATGGGTGAACACCTCAAAGATCGGCGTCGGCTGCAGGCTGCGCGAGATGAGGTAGGCAATCGTATTTGCCAGAACCACCGGCAAAATGATCGACGAGTTGCCACTCAACTCCAGCACCATGAAGACTGAGGTCAGCGGAACGCGCAGGAATCCCGCGAACAGCACCCCCATGCCCACCAGCGCATAAGCGCCTACCGTCCCGACCAGGTGAGGGAAGAAGTGATGCTCAAAGGTGCCCACCGCGCCGCCCAGCATGGCGCCGATAAACAGCGTCGGGGCAAACATACCGCCCGGTGTTCCGCTCGAGAACGAGAGCGCCGTCGCGAGCATCTTCAACAGCGCCAGCGCCAGCAGAATCTTCCACGTGAACTCGGCATGCAGCGCCTGGTCAATCACCGTGTAGCCGGGTCCCATGACCTGTGGGAAGCCGAAGAATCCAATCGCGCCCACCATCAGGCCTGCAATGGCCGGCTGCACAAAGTGGGTCCAGCGCGGCAGGTTGCGCATCACCGGCCGCAGATAGCCGAGCGCCTTCGAGAAGATGACCGCCAGAAATCCGCCGGTCACACCCAGCACGGCGTAGGCCAGCAATTCGCGAGGATCGCGCAACTCCACCGGCGGCACATGAAACATCGGCTCCGAGCCCCAGAAGAGCCGCGCCACCACCTCGCTCGAAATAGCAGCCAGCACCACTGAGCCCAGCACCGCGGCGCTCCAGGAGCCGATGACTTCTTCAATGACAAACAGAATGGCCGAAATCGGCGCATTGAAGGCCGCCGCCAGACCCGCCGCCGCGCCAATGGGCGCGAACATGCGCAGCCGCTGCCGCGACATGCGCAGACGGCGCGCGATCATCGACGCCACGCCCGCGCCGATTTGCAGCGAAGGGTCTTCCGGCCCCAGCGACTGGCCTGAGCCAATGGCCAGAGCCGCCGTGATGAACTTGCCGATCACCGTCTTGAACGAGATGTATCCGTTGTAGACATAAAGCGCGGCCTTGGTCTGGTTCACGCCGCTGCCGCGAGCGCCGGGGAAGAGCCACACTACGAGCGCCGCTACCACCAGGCCCACCAGCGCCGGCATATACATCAGCCGGTACTGGCCCGGATGCGGCGCCGAGCCGAGCGCCAGAATCTTGATCCACTCATAGGCGCTGCGAAAGGCCACCACCAGCAGCCCTGAAATCACGCCAATAAAAATGGACAGCACCAGGAACAGCCGCTCTTCGCGCGTGGGCGCAATCCGCTGCAGGTCAAGCAGCTTGGCGCGCTCGGCTTTGGGAAGCGGCGCGCTCTCGGCGGCCGCGGTCGCATCCTGCGTCGGCGTCATCGCTGCTCCACCATGTAGGGCGCCTGCGCAATCGTGTACAGCAGCGCATCATTGCCCTGCGGAGTTCCGCAGCGGTTGGCCGCGTCTTTCTCGGTGTCATACACCAGCTGCATCAGCATTTGCTCCATCTCGGGGTTCTGCTCCAGATCAAACAGCCGCAGCTTTTGAGGAACCTTGGCCCAGCGGGCCGCCAGCGCCTGCGCTGCGGTCTGCGCCGCCGTGTTCATATTCGCCACCGGCAGCACCGGCGAAGGCGCGAGCAGAGACTTGGCCCTGGCTGCTGCGCGCGCCAGCGGATTCACCGGAAGGCTGCCGCTCGCAATCTGGGGCGTGTTGATCGGCGCGGAGGCCAGCGGCTGCAGCGCAATCGGGGCCTGGCAGCTCTCAAAACGGTTGCGGGCGATGCGCACATCCTCAAGCACGCGGGCCGCGCGCTCGCGAACCGTCAGATCGTCAGCAGGATAAAGCGCCAGCAACTCCTCAGCCGTCTTCAACTTCTGCTGAATGAGGATCTGCTCAGCCTGAGGCTGCTGCCGGAAGGCGCGGGCATCGGTCGCGCGGTCAAGGTACTTGTGCGCCAGGGCAAATTCACCCAGCTCATACGCCGTGCGCCCGGCTCCGGCCAACGCCGCCCAGGGAGGGTCATGGCGCTGCGAGAGGCTGCGGTAAATTTCAAGCGCATCGGCCGGGCTCTGGCATTGCTCCAGCAGTCCGGCAATCTCCAGCTTCAGGGCCGGCTTGTCGGGCGCGTTTCCGGCCGCAATCAGCAGCTCGGTGCGCGCTCGTGAGAACTGGTGCACCTGAATCAGGTACTTGGACATCTCCAAACGCACATCGCGCCGCCGTTCATAGCCGTCGCCCTCCCAGGTACCGTCCAGCGCCGTCTGGTAGTCGCTGATGGCCTGCGCCTGCTGGTTCTGCCGCACGGCCAGCCGTGCCAGTTGCAGATTCACAATGCCGCTGCCCGGCTCCTCATCCCGAAGGGTGTTGAAGTAAGCCACGGCCTCCTGCGTGCGTCCGGCCTGCGCCAGCGCTTCGGCCAGCTCAATCTCGGTGTTGCGGTCAGGAATATAGCTCAAAGCCGCGCGCAGGGCCTCAATGGCAGCCTGGGACTGGCCCTTTTGCAGCTCCATTTCACCGCGCTGACGCCAGCGCTGCCCCAGCTCGTGCCGGTGATTCTCAAACGAGTGGTGCAAAAGGTAGGTCAGGCTCGACAAAACCACCACGATCAGAACCAGCGTCAGTAGCGCCACCGAGTCCTGAAATAGCAGTTTGCGCCGGGCGGCTCGCACACGGGGAGAGAGGTGATGGGTTGGGTCGACCACAGCCATTCTTCCTTTAAGTATGGCGTAAAAACGCCGGATCGCGAATTCCTGAAGCTCGTTGAGCGCAAAAAGCCGCCATTTACCGCGCGTTGTGAGCCGGGCGCAATGAGGTCAGACCGGAGTACCATGAACGGTGAGACCGCCCATGACTTCACACCCGGCACTGGATGAAAAACAGGACGCGCTCGACGCGCGTCTGACCCGGCTTGGCAGCCTGCTGGTGGCCTATTCCGGAGGCGTCGACTCGGCCTACCTGGCATGGCGCGCTCATCGTGTGCTCGGGGAGCGGACGCTGGCCGTCATCGCCGATTCGCCCTCGCTGGCTCGCAGCCAGTACCGCGATGCGGTCGAGTTTGCCCGCGAACGGGCCATTCCGCTCCAGACCATCCGCACCCGCGAAATGGAAAACGAAGCCTACGCCGTCAATGGCGCGGACCGCTGCTTCCACTGCAAGGATGAGCTCTTCACCATGCTCGAGGCCGAACGCGCCCGGCTCGGCTGGGCTGCCGTCGCCTATGGCCTGAATGTTGATGATCGCCAGGACTTCCGCCCCGGCCAGCAGGCCGCCACGGCGCACCGCGTCGCCGCTCCGCTGGCCGAGGCCGGGCTCACCAAGGCCGAGATTCGCACGCTGGCCGGGCAGGCGGGTCTGCGCCTGTGGGACAAGCCCGCTTCCGCCTGCCTCTCCTCACGCCTCGCCTACGGCATGCGCGTCACGCCCGAGGCGCTGCGCATGGTCGAGCAGGCTGAAGACGCGCTGCATGCGCTCGGCCTTGCCCGCGTGCGCGTGCGTCATCATGGAGAGATCGCCCGCGTCGAAATTGCCGAAGAAGAGCTGGCCTCGGCACTGAGCCGGGAGATGTTCCGGCAGATTGCCCGCGCCGTGCGCGCCGCAGGATTTCACTACGTAGCCGTCGATTGCGATGGCTACCGCTCCGGCTCCATGAACGAGCTGCTGCCCGTCGAGCTGCTGGCCTCCGCGGGCCAAAAAGAGAGATAAAGACGGATAAGGATTTCAAATGAAAGTTGGCTATCTGGAATGCTTCGCCGGACTCTCCGGCGACATGATGCTGGGCGCGCTCATCGACGCGGGCGTTCCCGCCGCGCTGCTCAATGAAACCGCCGCCGCGCTCGGCATTGGCGCATCGCTCAAACTGCATGCCGTGGACCGCAGTGGCATTCGCGCCGCCAAGGTCGATGTCTACGCGGGCGAAGAACTCGCCGAGCACGCTTCTCGCGCGCACTCGCACGATCATCCCCACGATCACGATCACGACCACGCGCACAGCCACGATCACTCACACTCTCATGATCACGCGCACTCGCACAGCCACGCGCATGGCCGCACCTGGAAGCAGATTCGCGCGCTCCTGGAGACGGCCCCGTTGCCCGAGCCCGCGCGACGGCTCGCGCTCGATACCTTCGCGCTGCTCGCCGGGGCCGAGGCAAAGATTCACGGCATGGCCATCGAAGACGTTCACTTTCACGAGGTCGGCAACGTGGACACCATCACCGACATTGTGTGCGCGGCCGCAGGACTGGCGTGGCTCGATGTGGACGCGTGGTACGCCGCGCCGGTCAACGTGGGCAGCGGATTTGTGCAATGCGCGCACGGGCAGTTCCCGGTGCCAGCTCCGGCCACGGCAGAGCTGCTGCGTGGCGTGCCCGTCTATTCCGCAGGCCCTGCGGGCGAAGCCATTACGCCCACCGGCGCGGCGCTGTTGCGCGCGCTCGGTTGCCGCTTTGAGGGCAAGCCGGTCTTCGCGGCGCAGTTGGTCGGCTATGGCGCGGGCACGCGAAATCCAAAGGACTTTCCGAACGTCGTTCGCCTCAGCATCGGGGAGGCCCGGCAGGCCGCAACCTCATTTGCCACCGACACGGTGACAGTTCTGGAATGCGCCATCGACGACGCCTCGCCGCAGGTGCTGGCGCACGCTCTCGAACTCGCGCTGGAGCACGGCGCGCTCGACACCCTGGCCATCCCGGCCACCATGAAAAAGGGCCGCCCCGGTACGCTGCTGACCGTGCTCTGCCGCCCTGAGCACGCCGATGCGCTGGCCGAACTGCTCTTTCGCGAGACCACCACACTCGGCATGCGCCGCAGGCAAGAGCAGCGGCTCATCCTCGACCGGCAGATGGTCACCGTGGAGACGCGCTTCGGCCGCATTCGCGTCAAGCTCGCCTCGCACGCCGGCGAGCGCCTCAACGCCATGCCCGAGTATGAGGACTGCCGCCGCGCCGCGCGCGAACATGCCGCGCCCATTCAGCAGGTGATGCAGGCCGCACTCGCCGCTCTCAGTGAGGCCGCGCCCGTGCGCCCCATGGAGGAGACGGCATGACCCGCGAAGCCATTCTGAAGCTGCTCACCGAGGTCGCCGCCGGAGCCGCCACGCCCGACGCCGTGCTCGACCGGCTCGCCCACCTGCCCTACGAGGATGCGGGCTTCGCGAAGATCGATCATCACCGCTCGCTGCGGCTCGGCCTGCCCGAGGTCATCTATGCGGCAGGCAAGACACCCGCGCAGGTGGCCCACATCTTTGCCCGCATGGCCGAGGCCGGAGCCACGGTGCTGGCCACGCGCGCCACAGCGGAGCATGCCGCCGCCGTGCGCGAGGTATGCCCCGCGGCGCAGTACCACGCCGAGGCTGCGATCCTCGGCATGCGCGCGGCAGAGGAGTCTGCCGCCGAGCCCCGCGAAACCTTTGGCCCGCTCGCCGTCGTCTGCGCGGGCACCAGCGATCTGCCGGTGGCTGAAGAGGCCGCCGTCACGGCGGAATACCTGGGCTGCGCCGTCGAGCGCATCTTTGATGTGGGTGTGGCCGGACTGCACCGCATTCTCGCGCAAAAGGAGTCGCTGCGCGCCGCCCGCGCCGTCATTGTCTGCGCGGGCATGGAGGGCGCTCTGCCTAGCGTGGTCGGCGGACTGGTCGCCGCCCCCGTCATCGCCGTGCCTACCAGCGTTGGCTACGGCGCAGCCTTCGGAGGCGTCGCCGCGCTGCTCGGCATGCTGAACTCCTGCTCGCCCAACGTCTGCGTGGTCAACATCGACAACGGATTCGGCGCAGCCTACGTGGCAGCAATGATGCTGCGCAGCGCGGTGCGGGAGAGTTCGCGGTAAGAGTCTCCAGTTGTCAGTTCTCAGTTATCAGTCCCCAGTCCCCAGTCTTGGACGCAGTCAATGGACAATCCTCCCTGAAAGGCGTACGCTTTGAATCAGTACGAAAGCCAGAAGGTATGCCCAGAACTGCGCTCGACGACAATCCGAGAATGAATCTCAGGCTGCGGCCTGAGCAGAAGGCCACACTGATGCGCGCTGCCGCCTTGCGGCACACCGACCTCACCGACTTCGTGCTGCAACCGGCCTTGCGAGAGGCCCAGGCTGTGATCGAGGAGTCGGAGCGCACCGTGTTGTCGGAGCGGGACAGCCTGATGGTGCTGAGCCTGCTGGAAGATCCACCCGCGCCGAATGCCCGGCTGCGTGCTGCGATTGCGGCCATGCCAAAGCCTCTGCGGAAGCGAGGATGAGCCTCCCGGCCTGGCACGAAGAGGCAATCTCAAAGAAACATGACCGCGCGGCGTTCGACTGCGGGGATGCCGCGCTGAACAGCTTTCTGCAACGCTACGCTCGCCAGAGTCATGAGTCCGGCGCGGCCAAGACTTTTCTGGCGGTGGACGACGCCGACAGTAAGAGCATCCTTGGCTTCTACAGTCTGGCTCCCGGATCTCTGGCGTATGCCGACACTCCGGAGATGATTCGCCGCGCTCTCGCGCGCCACGAGGTGCCGGGGTTTCGTCTTGCCCGCATCGGTATAGACCTTCGCTGGCAGGGGCAGGGATTGGGTGGCCAGCTCCTGGCCTCAGCGGCGCGGCGTTGCCTGCGCGCGGCGGCGGATGTGGGGGGTGTGGTGTTGATTATTGATGCAAAGAATGATCGCGCGGCAGGCTGGTATGCGAGCTATGGAGCATTGCCGTTGAGCAGCCGGCCTTTGACGCTCGTGATGCCGCTGGCGACTTTCGCGGCCGAACTATCCGCTGCCGGGCAGTTATGAGCCACCTGCTCTACGAGTCCTCGCGCTCCGGCTGCGAGTCGCTCTCATAAACCCGGTCGACGCGGTCCGCTTGATCCTGCCACCGCTCCTGTTCGCGTTGCTTTTCGCGCTGTTCGCGTTCTTCTCGTCCGTCGCTCATCTTCGTCTTCTCTGGAGAGGATTTTCTCTCGATTTTAAGCGTGTCCCGCACTCCACGCACAGGCTCCGGCCACCCAAAGCCGTCCATCAAATTATGCTCCCTGAGCGGTTTCTCTGGCTGTGACACGCGCAATTGCCACGCGTTGTTGCTGAATGTTAGGTTGTTCGCGTCAGCATTCCACTAGATCAAAACTGAGGAATCACCAGCATGCAGGCGAGCTACAACGGAGTCTCTTTGCCCGAGGGCGGGCAGCCCATCACTTATTCCAGTGGGAAGTACACGGTTCCCGATCATCCCATCATTCCTTTCATTGAGGGCGACGGCACCGGGCGCGACATCTGGCGGGCCTCCCAGCGAGTTTTTGATGCGGCGGTGCAGAAGGCTTACGGCGGCAGACGCGCGGTGAAGTGGTTTGAGATTTTTGCCGGCGAAAAGGCTTATCGCGAGTTCAAAACCTGGCTGCCCGACGACTCCGTAAAGGCCGCGACCGATCTGCGCGTGAGCATCAAGGGCCCGCTCACCACGCCCGTGGGCGGAGGCATTCGCTCGCTCAACGTGGCGCTGCGGCAGATCATGGACCTCTACGCCTGCGTGCGCCCCGTGAAGTACTACGCAGGCGTGCCCAGCCCCGTGAAGCACCCGGAAAAGCTCGACGTCGTGATCTTCCGCGAGAACACTGAGGATGTGTACGCGGGCATCGAGTTCAAGCAGGGAACGCCGGAAGCGAAGAAGCTGATCGACTTTCTCAATGACGACATGCTCAAGGGCGGCAAGAAGAAAGTGCGCGCCGACTCCGGCGTCGGCATCAAGCCTATCTCCATCACCGGTACCAAGCGGCTCGTGCGCTATGCCATTCAATATGCCATTGAGAATGGCCGCCGCTCCGTCACGCTGGTGCACAAGGGCAACATTCAAAAGTTCACCGAGGGCGCATTTCGCGAGTGGGGTTACGAGGTCGCGGTCGAGGAGTTTCGCGAGCACGTCATCACCGAGCGCGAGAGCTGGATTCTCGGCAACGCCGAGGCCAACCCCGGCCTCACCGTCGAGCAGAATGCCGCCATGATTGAGCCGGGCCTTGAGTTTGGCTCCGAAGATTTCCGCAAAGAGCTGTACGCCGAAATCAAGGGCGTGCTCGACAGCATCGGGCAGTCGCACGGCGCGGGCAAGTGGAAGCAGAAGATTCTCATCAACGACCGCATCGCCGACTCCATCTTTCAGCAGGTCATCATTCGTCCTGATGAGTATGACATTCTGGCGTGTCCCAACCTCAACGGCGACTACATCTCTGACGCCTGCGCGGCGCAGGTGGGCGGCCTCGGCATCGCGCCCGGCGCCAACATCGGCGACGGCTACGCCGTCTTTGAGGCGACGCATGGCACCGCGCCAAAGTATGCCGACAAGGACGTGATCAACCCCGGCTCGGTGATGCTTTCCGGAGTCATGATGTTCGAGTTTCTCGGCTGGAAAGAAGCGGCCAAGCTCATCGAGTCGGCGATGGAAAAAACCATTCAGCAGAAGCATGTCACCTATGACTTTGAGCGCCAGATGCCCGGCGCCACCAAGGTCAAGACGAGCGAATTCGCCACCAAAATGATCGAAAATATGTAGGCGATAATACAAACCGGGTGCCCCATACTTTCGCGAAGCGAAAGTATGGGTTGGTGCCCGCCTCACGCGTCCCTGCACGATCTTCGCGAATCCGGTTTAATAGAGAGTTGAGGCTTGCCCCAACGAACTCATCTCACATGACCAGCGGCCGAAGCCGCGGACCAATTCTTCAACGAAGGAGCAACATGCGAAAGAAAGTTACCATCGTAGGCGCGGGCAACGTGGGCGCCACTGCCGCTCACTGGATCGCCGCCAAGGAACTCGCCGACGTCGTGCTGATCGACGTCGTCGAGGGCATTCCGCAGGGCAAGGGGCTCGATCTGCTCGAAGCCATGCCGATTGAAAAGCGCGACTGCCACATCACCGGCACCAACGACTACGCTGACACGGCGAACTCTGACATCGTGGTGATTACGGCGGGCATTCCGCGCAAGCCCGGCATGAGCCGCGACGACCTGCTGGCGACCAACTACAAGATCATGTCCGACGTGGTCGGCAAGGTCGTCGCCGTTTCGCCCAACTGCATCATCATCGTCGTCTCCAATCCGCTCGATGCGATGGCCCAGGCGGCTTTCCGCCAGGCGAAGTTCCCGCGCAACCGCGTCATCGGCATGGCCGGCGTGCTTGATTCGGCACGCTTCCGCACCTTCATCGCCGAGGAGCTGAAGGTCTCGGTCGAGAACGTGACCGCCTTCGTGCTGGGCGGTCATGGAGACACCATGGTTCCGCTGCCGCGCTTCTCCACCGTGGCCGGCATCCCCATCACTGAGCTCATGCCGCAGGATCGCATCGACGCGCTCGTGCAGCGCACCCGCGACGGCGGCGCCGAGATTGTGAAGCACCTCAAGACCGGCAGCGCCTACTACGCTCCGTCAGCGGCCGCCGTCGAGATGGTGGAGGCGATTCTCAAGGACAAGAAGAAGATTCTGCCCTGCGCCGTCTATCTTGAAGGCGAGTACGGCATCAACGGCTACTATGTCGGCGTGCCCTGCAAGCTGGGCAAGGCCGGTCTCGAGCAGATCATCGAGATCAAGCTCACCAAGGAAGAAGACGCCGCTCTCAAGAAGAGCGCCGATGCGGTCAAGGAACTCTGCGCCGTCATCGGCGTCTAGGGACTGGCCCTTCAGACACACGCGGCTTTGCCGCTAAAAGCAAAAGGCCCGCCTTGCGCGGGCCTTTTGCTTTTGTAAAGCGCAATCAGCGCATTAGCACTCTTTGATGCGTAGACCGGGGAAATCCGTTCGGTAGCGGCGTTTATCAAGCGTGAGCAGGCGGTCCGCCATCCAGGTGGCATGAGCGCCGATAATGAAGTCAGCAGGGATGCGCTTGGGAGATCCATCGCCCAATTGACGGCGGCGGATGGCGTATTGAGAGTACGCATCGGCTGCAAAGTCCCAGATTTTCTTTGGAAGCTCCCAGTCCACCGCAATGCCGGTATCGACGAGAAAGGTCTGCACCTCTTCCACTGTTGCGCGTGGATGGGCACACAACTCGATGTAGACAACCGGGCAAATGACCAGGCTGCCCATGTGCCGCGATACCTGCAATTGTTCGAGGATTTCGGAGAGATTCGATTCTTTCGTCCAGATGGCAGAGATGATGTTTGTATCGACCGCCGTTCTCATTTGACCTCGGGGTCTTCGTCGCGCATCTCGCTGATCCAGGCGTTGATTTCCTCACGGTTCTTGAACGCAGGAAAAGCTCCAACCCAAGCCTTGAAGGGATTCTCCTCATCCCGCACCGGCTTGAGAACCGTCTTGTCGTCTTCCACCACAAACTCGACGCGGTCGCCCTCTTTGAGCCCAAGACGAGTCCGAATCTCCCGGGGAATGGTGACCTGTCCCTTGCTGCTGACCGTGCTGGTGAGTGCCATGGCTCGTTCGCCTCTGAAGTAAAGAATAGCATTCTTTACCAGCGGGTAAAGAATGCCAGCCAGGACGCCCAGGCCCGCCTTCCAGCATCCCGTCCCACGGCTTCAGACTACTTTCACCCCCAATTCAGTGCCATTTCAGGCCGATGTTGAAAGATAGCCAGCAAGGAGGAACTGATGAAAATCCAGTTCAACACTCTCGCGACCGCATCTTTGGCATTTGCTCTGGCAACCGGCGTATCTTGCGCGCAGGAAGTCCATATTCCCTTCAGCCAACTGCCCCCAGCCGTACAGCAGGCGGTCCAGCAGCAGAAGAGCCACGGCGCGACGGTGCGCGGCTATGTCCGCGACCGCGAAAATGGCCGCACCGAATATGAGGTCGAGACGCTGCGCCACGGCATGACTCGCGACATCTCCCTTGACGCCGCCGGGCATGTGCTCGAAGTCGAGCAGCAGGTTCCGCTCTCGCAGGTTCCCGCTGCCGCCAGGGCCGCCATTGAAAAGGGCGCGGCCGGCGGGCACCTGATCCGTGTGGAAAAGGGGGGATAACATACTTAGCTGACCATAAGGGGTAAGCTCTCCCTTATGGCGAATAAAACCCGAAAATTGTTCCCGTGTTCTCCCGTCTGCTGCTATACTTCCTTCATAAGGTACAGGACGGGTGTTCAGGCATGTTGAACGAGAATATCAATTTTCAAATCTCCAAGCTGCGCGAGGCTCTTGATTCCTTCGACGAGAAGATAAGGGAGCTAGAACGGCAGGCTGCCCCCATTCGGGAAGAACTCGAACACTGGATTGCTATAGCGAAACTGAGGAACGGCGGTTCGCTTCCGTCCGAAGCCGGAGTAGTCTCTTTGGATGCGAGCAGCGCAGAGGAAGAGGATTCCGAGGGTACAGAGAGCTATGGCTCGAAAACACGCAAACTGCGCGATTACCTCTGGCAGCGCGGAGATGCTGGAGCGACGATGAGGGAATTGTCTGAGTACAGCGTGAGCATTGGAGCTAGGCCAAATTTTCCGTACAACTGGATAAATAGATTATCTAAAGGGGACAAACCGGAAATCACAAAAAGGGGGGAACGGGTGTTTCCCACGGAATTTATAAGCGTAGAGCGTTGAAGAAGTATGGCGGCGTGGTGAAACTGGCAAACACAGTGGTCTTTAAAACCACCGTCCTAAGCGGGATTTGTGAGTTCGAGTCCCACCGCCGCCACACCATACTAGGATTCCGTCCTTACTCAAGACATCGAGTAAATCTCAGGACGGTTGGAGTCAGCATGGTACGTATGCTGTTCTCCGTTGTCACGGCGCTCGTAGCTGGAACTACTTGCGTCGTAGCCTTGGCGGTCACCGTTTCGATTTGGAGCGGTGCGCCGTCATAGGCGCTTACTGCATGATCATAGTATACCGTTTTCTGCAAGCGTAGAATAGTTTTTATGGAAGTCTCAAAACAATCACTTGGGCAAGATTCCTCAAAATTCACTGAGTTCATGCGCCGTTTGGTTTCCGTTCCCCATTCTGAGATTAAGCAAAAGCTAGACGCGGAACGGGAAGCTAAACAGGTCGCTTCCCGCGCTTCTGCTTCTTCTTCCACGGAACGTTAGAACTCTTCTGACTTGCCCACCTTGCCGGTCAGTTCTGCGTATGTGAGGCGCTTTCCCTCAGCTTGCGATACTGCCAGCGTAAATCTATCCGCATCTGTAAGCGGATTATCCGGCGTCTTCCGATTGTTGAATCGAAATGCCTGTTCCGTCACATATTTGTTCAAGTGGTATGGTTCCACGGAAACGTATGTACCGTTCATAGTTCTCTTGAGCAAGCTCCAGAAGTTTTCGATTCCCTGGGTGTGAACCTGGCCGCGCACATACTCGTTCATGTGATTGACAGTGGCGTGAACAAACTTTTGAGCGTTCAAGCCTACATAACCTTTGTGGGAATCGGTGAAAACTACGGAGTGAGGAGCCACTTCTTTCAGAATCTCTTGCATCAATGTTTCGCGCCGTACGTTCGGAATCATTTGTGTGCGAACCTGACGGGTTTGGCGGTCTAGGAAGCCCATCACAACGGCTTTGTTGCTCTTGTAGAGTCCCGGCAGATTGCCCTTTGTGCGCTTGCTCAAGTGCATGTTGCCGATCTTTCCGCCCACAAATGTCTCGTCAATCTCTACCGGACCTCCGCCGCTTTCGCCAGCTTTCACAAAGCTGTTGGTTTCCATTGCAAGGCGAATACGATGCAGCATGAACCATGCGCTTTTCTGCGTCACTCCAATGGACCGCGAGAGTTCGTAGCTGCTAATTCCGTTTTTGCTATTCGTGAGAAGCCACACAGCGGGAAGCCACTTCTCAAGACCAATAGGCGAATCCTCAAACACAGTTCCAACTTTGAGGGAGAACTTCTGTTTCGGATGGTTTTCGTAGCAGCGATAAACCTTCGCTTTTGCTAGCCATGTGACCTTTTCAGAGCCGCAATGCGGGCATTTTGCTTTCCCCTCAGGCCAGCGAACAAACATCATGAACTTGCGGCAGTTCTCAGCATCGGCAAAGTGAATGATGGCGTCTTGTAGGGTTTTGATCTGTGGTTCCATGATGTTTCCACTCTATGCTGAATCGCGTAGTCAGTCAAGTATATTATTACCGGAAAAGGTCACCAGCAGCATGTCCTCTGAGGTCGCGTATGAGGCGGGCATCCGAGTCAATGGCCGCTACCGTGAGGTGCGCGTGCATCCCGACGGTTCGCCCGCACCCGAGTCCGACGCGGACTGAAGCCCGCAACCTGGCAGCTCCAACAGCAAAAGGCCCGCTTCGCGCGGGCCTTTTGTGTCTGTTGCGGCAAAGCCGCGGTCAACGGAACGGTTAGACCCGCTCGATCACCAGCGACTCAATCACGACGTCCTTGTGCGGCTTGTCCATGCCGTTGCGGGCCACTTTTGAGATCTTCTCAGCGATCTCCATGCCTTCGACCACTTCACCAAAGATGGTGTGGCGGCCGGTCAGCCACTCGGTCGGGGCCACGGTGATGAAAAACTGCGAGCCATTCGTGTTCGGTCCGGCATTGGCCATGGCCAGCTTGCCCTTGGCGGTAAAGCCATGCGGCGAGCCCTTGGTCTCATCCTCAAACTTGTAGCCGGGGCCGCCCATGCCGGTTCCGGCCGGGTCGCCGCCCTGAATCATGAAGTCAGGAATCACACGGTGGAAGATGGTGCCGTCATACAGCTTGTTCTTGCCCTTTTCGCGGGTGATGGGGTGAGTCCATTCGCGGGTGCCTTCGGCCAGCTCCACAAAGTTGGCAACGGTCTTGGGCGCGTCCTTCTCAAAGAGGCGGCAAACGATGGCGCCTTCGCTGGTATTGAAGACGGCATAAGTTCCAGGTGTACGTGACATTTAGCTTGACTCCTTCAAGTTCTGGTTTCAGAGTTGCGGGTTGGAATTCTGAGGCTGCGGCGCAGGAGCCGAGGGGGTGCTGCCGGCTGCGGGTGGCGGCGGAGCCGGCTGGCCCGCAGGCACAATCGTCACCTTATCCAGCGTCACCGGCTCCAGCGGCTTGTTGCGCTCGTCGCGCGGCACATCGGCGATGGTCTCGGCCACCAGCACGCTGCCCGGCGTGCACTGCCCAAAAATGGAGTAGTGCTGATCGAGCTGCGGCTGCGGTGCCACGGTGATGAAAAACTGCGAGCCATTGGTGTTGGGCCCGGCATTGGCCATGGCCAGGCGGCCCGGCACGTCAAAGTTAAGGTTGGGGTTCAGCTCGTCGTCAAACTGGTAGCCCGGCCCACCCATGCCAGTGCCGAGCGGGTCGCCGCCCTGCACCATGAAGCCGGGAATCACCCGGTGAAAAATGGTGCCGTTATAGAAAGGCTTACCGTGCTCCATCTTTCCGGTAGCGGGATTGGTCCAGTCCTTGGTGCCCGTGGCCAGGCCCACAAAGTTGGCGACCGTTTTGGGAGCCAGCTTGCTGAAGAGCCGGCAGGTCATGCGGCCCATGCTCGTGTCAAACACCGCTGTGGGGCCCGTGGGCTGGGGCGAGGGCGGCGCGGCCGGTTCTGCCCCGGGTGCCTGTACTCCGGGCGAGTCAGGCAGCGACGACGAACTGCCGCTGGCAGGCGTGGTGCTCTGCTGTGAGCTCTGCGCGGCCTGATTCTGTTGGTCCGCCGGGCTGGTGGTTGGGGCAGGCGTCTGCTGGGCATACACACAGGCACTCAGCACCAGCGACGCAACGGCAAGCAGCGTATAACGAGGGATTCGATTCATGCGCATCAACTGTTCAGGTTATAGGATCAGCCTCGCGCATGGCCAGCGCCGCTCGTCTTCTCAGGACATCCTGGGAGGGTATTTTGCTCTGAAGCCGCAGACAACACGGATAGGTGTACACCATCGAATTAACCTCTGAATCTTGTCAAACTTGAATATCTTTCTGCTACAAAAACCCCGCATGTCGGCGTACATTGGCAGGCATGGCTTGCACCGAAGCGGATCTGCGTCGTGCTTTGGAAAACGAAGAGTTCTATCCAGTGTTTCAACCGCTGGTTGAGATTCGCACCGGCCAGCTTCCGGTTTTGAAATTTTGGCGCGCTGGAATTGCCAGGGCGAAGATATCCCTCCTGATGTTTTCGTACCTGCTGTGGAGCACGCTGGGCTCATTAGCTCGATGACGCAGGCGCTCACGCGCAAGGTCTTTGCCTGTCCCTCGCTCAAGCATTCCAAGGTCTTGCTCTCTCTGAATATCTCGGCAACACAATTGCTCGACCCTGATATGCCTCGCCGGGTGGAGCGCCTGGCCGATGAATTTCAGTTTCCAATCTCACGGCTGACGCTTGAGCTGACTGAGGGCGCGCTGCTCGGCAATCTTGAACGTGCTGCCGCCGTGGCGCATGATCTCAAGAGCCTTGGCTGCCGCCTCGCGCTCGATGACTTCGGTACGGGCTACTCCAGCTTGCGGCACGTGTACGCGCTGCCGCTCGATGAGATCAAGGTGGACCGGAGCTTTGTCGAGGCCATGACCCACCGGCGCGAGAGCCGCGCGATTGTCGCCTCGGTGATCGGACTCGGCCAGAGCCTCAAGCTATTGACCGTCGCCGAGGGTGTTGAGACACAGGAGCAGGCTGAGCTGCTTTTCTGGATGGGCTGCGATCTCGGCCAGGGCTGGTACTACGGCAAACCTGTCACCGCGGAACAGCTTCCACTCCTGTTAGAGCGCAGGGTCTGGCCTCTGGCCGTCTCTGTGCAGCCCATCGAGGAGGCATCGCATATCAGCCTGGAATCCATTGCGCCGCATCGTATGGCGCAGTTGCAAGCCATTTATGATGGCGCTCCTGTTGGCCTGTGCTTTCTTGATTGCGATATGCGCTATGTGAGCCTTAATCGTAGGCTGGCAGAGATGAACGGCGCTCCTGTCTCAGCCCATCTGGGGCGTACCGTTGGCGATCTGATTCCGAAGGTCTTCTCGCAGGTAGAGCCTTACATCCGCAGGGCGTTGACCGGGGAAGCCATCAACGGTATCGAATTCAGAAAGCCTGGCGCGGGCAAAGATGGCGAGGATCAGATTCTGGTGGCGTCTTACCGCCCCGTGCGCGAGAGTGACGGCAGCGTAGTGGGCGTCTCTATCGCTATTACGGATGTGACGCGCTACAAATCCACCGAGAAAGCGTTGGTTGAGAGCGAAGTTCACTTCCGCCACATGCTGCAACTGGGGCCGCATGTGCCCTGGGTGCTCAATGCGCATGGTGGCGTCGTAGAGGCCAGCTCCCGCTGGGAAGAGATCACCGGTCAGCCGGTTCCCGCCGTACTGGGAGATGGCTGGCTCTCCATGCTGCATCCAGACGATGTTTCTCCTACCCGGGCCGCCATTCAGAGGTCGCTGAAAACCGGATATCCCATCGATGTGGAATATCGTGTGCACACCTTGCAGAACAAGTGGCGTCGCATGCGTTCGCGTGGATCGCTGCGCTTCGATGCGGAGGGCCGCGTTTTGGGCGTTTATGGCGTCGTTGAGGACGTGGAGGACTTTCTGCAGGCCTCGGAACAACTCACTCGCTGCAAGGCCGGTCTCAAGGCCACTCTGGACTCAGCCCCCATTGGCATGGTGCTCGCCGATGGTAGCGATGGCCGCATCACCATGGTCAATCCGCTGGCAAAGAGAATTCTGGGCAGCGGCATTTCTGTCGGGCAAAAGTTTGATGACTATACCCGCATGGGCATCCGCGATGTCGACGGCCGGTTGTTGCCCCCGGAAAAATATCCGCTGGCCAAGGTGCTGCATCGTGGCCAGCCAGTCGAGCCGCGCACCTACCTGCTGCGCCAGACCGATGGCACTATGAAGCAACTGGTAGTTTCCGCGCGTCCGATTTATTCCGAAACGGCAGAACTGATCGGCGGCATGATGCTGCTTCGCGAACCTGAAGTTGCCGAGGAGACCGAGCCCGACAGCTTTACCTCGCTCGGATCCACCTGCAGCTTTGGGCTTCCTGCCTGAATGCAGGCGTTCGCCTTGCTTGCGCGGTCAGAGTCATCCTGAATCATGAAGCTCACAGATCATCTGCGATCCATGGAAGAAAGCCTTCTGCAATCCGCCGTGCGCAAGAATGCGGCAAAGATCGCAGAACTGCTCTCTGAAGACTTTCGCGAGTTCGGCAGCTCGGGCCGCATTTTCTCAAAGGCAGAAATCCTCGCCGCGCTGCAAGGCGAAGATCCAGATCACCACTGGTCGCTGAATGACTTCGACGCGAAACAGCTCTGCGAATCCCTCGTGCTCGTCACCTATTGCGCCACCAGGACGAGCGATCACTCGCCTCCCGCGCAGTCGTTGCGCAGTTCCTTATGGGCTCTGCGCGAGGGCCGCTGGCAGATGATCTTTCATCAAGGCACAAAAATCCCGGCCACCTGAGGCCGGGACTTTTGCATTTCCACCATCAGCAGGGAAGCATTATCCCTTGGCGCTCCATTCGGTCACGGGCGTCACTACCTTGATGCGGTCGTCGCGTCCCTTCACGTTGGCCACGCGGTAGTCGCGATTCATCGTGGCAATCACCTCCAGAGGAATCTCCTTCGGGCATGCCGATGTGCATTCGCCGATATTGGTGCAGCCGCCGAAGGGCTCCACGTTCATCTGCGCCACCATGCTCAGCGCGCGGCGGTCCTGCTCGGGCTTGCCCTGGGGCAGCAGTCCCAGGTGCGTGATCTTGGCTCCCGTGAAGAGTGCCGCTGAGGCATTCGGGCATGCCGCCACACAGGCTCCGCAGCCAATGCAGGTAGCCGCGTCCATCGCGCGATCCGCAATGCCCTTCGGCACCGGAATCGTATTCCCGTCCGGCGCATTGCCCGTCGAGATGGAAACGTACCCCCCGGCCTGAATGATGCGGTCAAACGCCCGGCGATCCACCACCAGATCTTTCACTGAAGGGAAGGCCGCCGCCCGCCACGGCTCAATGGTCAGTTCCTCACCGTCCTTGAAGTGGCGCATGGTAAGCTGGCACACCGTGGTGGCGCGCTGCGGGCCATGCGCGATGCCGTTGATCATGAATCCGCACGAGCCGCAGATGCCCTCGCGGCAGTCATGCTCAAAGGCCACCGGCTCTTCGCCTTTTTGAATGAGCGACTCGTTGAGCACGTCGAGGCATTCCAGCATCGACATCTCCGGGTTCACATTGTCGAGAGCATAGGTGACGAATTTGCCTTTCTCGTCCCGGCTCTTCTGACGCCAGATTTTCAGGGTCAATTTCATCTACTTATAGCTCCTCTGGCTGGGGTGAACGTACTCAAACTCCAGCGGCTCTTTCGTCAGAGTCGGCGCTCCGTTGGGGCCGTTGTAGCCCCAGGCCGCCACGTAGGAATAGTTCTCGTCATCGCGCTTGGCTTCGCCGTCCGGCGTCTGATACTCCTCGCGGAAGTGCCCGCCGCAGCTCTCGTTGCGGTTGAGCGCGTCCACGCACATCAGCTCGCCCAGCTCAAAGAAGTCCGCCACGCGCCCGGCCTTTTCCAGGCTCTGGTTCAGGTCTGAGCCCGAGCCTGGCACGTTGACGTTCTGCCAGAACTCCTCGCGCAGCGCACGAACCTGCTGGATACCTTTCTCCAGACCCTGCGCCGTGCGTGACATGCCGCACTCGTCCCAGATGATTTTGCCCAGCTCGCGATGGAACGAGTCCACCGTGCGCTTGCCCTTGATCGAGAGCAGCTTCGAGATCGACTGCTCCACGCCGCCCACCGCTTCCTTCACCGCCGGATGCGACTCGTCCACCTTGTCCAGCTTGTGGTTGGCGATGTAGTTGCCCACCGTGTAGGGAATGATGAAGTACCCGTCCGACAGGCCCTGCATCAGCGCGCTCGCGCCCAGGCGGTTCGCGCCGTGGTCAGAGAAGTTGGCCTCGCCCGCCACAAACAGGCCCGGAATCGTGCTCTGCAGGTAATAGTCCACCCACAGACCGCCCATCGTGTAGTGAATGGCGGGGTAAATGCGCATCGGAACCTTGTAGGGATTTTCGTCCGTGATGCGCTGGTACATATCAAACAGGTTGCCGTAGCGCTCGCGAATCACGTTCTCGCCCAGCCGCTGAATGGCGTCGGAGAAGTCCAGATACACGCCCAGCCCCGTCTCGCCCACGCCGCGCCCTTCATCGCACACATGCTTGGCATTGCGCGAGGCCACGTCGCGCGGCACCAGGTTGCCAAAGCTCGGGTACCGGCGTTCGAGGTAATAGTCGCGCTCCTCGGCCGGAATCTGGCTCGGCGGCCGCTTGTCGCCCTTCTGCTTGGGCACCCAGATGCGGCCATCGTTGCGCAGCGACTCTGACATCAGCGTCAGCTTCGACTGGTAATCGCCCGACACCGGAATGCAGGTGGGGTGAATCTGCGTGAAGCAGGGGTTGGCAAACAGCGCGCCGCGCTTGTGTGCGCGCCAGCTTGCCGTCACATTCGAGCCCTTCGCATTCGTGGAGAGGTAATAGACGTTGCCGTAGCCGCCGCTCGCCAGCACCACCGCATCGCCAAAGTGAACGCTGATTTCGCCCGTTACCAGGTGCCGCGTCACAATGCCGCGCGCATGCCCGTCCACCACAATCAGATCGAGCATCTCGGTGCGGGGAAACATCTTCACCGTGCCGGCCTGCACCTGACGCTCCAGCGCCTGGTAGGCGCCCAGCAAAAGCTGCTGGCCTGTCTGCCCGCGTGCATAAAAGGTACGCGAGACCTGCGCGCCGCCAAAGGAGCGGTTGGTCAGCGCTCCGCCGTACTCGCGCGCAAAGGGCACGCCCTGCGCCACGCACTGGTCAATGATGTTTACGCTGTTCTGCGCCAGCCGGTACACGTTGGCTTCGCGCGAGCGAAAGTCGCCGCCCTTTACCGTGTCATAGAACAGGCGGTACACGCTGTCGCCGTCGTTCTGATAATTTTTGGCGGCGTTGATGCCGCCCTGCGCGGCAATCGAGTGCGCGCGGCGGGGCGAGTCCTGAAAGCAGAAGCACTTTACGTTGTACCCCAGCTCGCCCATGGAGGCGGAGGCCGAGGCTCCCGCAAGTCCTGAGCCAACCACCAGAACCGTGTGCTTGCGCTTGTTGGCCGGGTTGACCAGCTTCATGTCAAAGCGGGCCTTGTCCCACGCCTGTTCAATCGGGCCAGAAGGAATTTTCGCGTCGAGTGTCATTACTTGATTAGCCCCGTGAGTACGCTGATCGGAATCGAAATGTAGCCCGCCATCAGAATGACGGCAATCCAGAGCGCCAGCCGCTTCAACGCGGCTTCCCGCGCCTTGGTGTGCGGCAGGCCAAAGGACTGCAGCATGCTCCACAGCCCGTGCCTCAGGTGCAGCCCCAGCAGGCAGAGCGAGAAGATATACCAGGCCGAGATCCACCACACCGAGAAGCCGGCCACCACATTGTGGTACACCTGTCCGCGAATGAATTCTGAGCCCGGATGAATATACCCGGCCGTGAACTCCAGCAGGTGGAAGATGATGAAGGCCAGCACAATCGGCCCGCTCCAGTACATGGTGCGTGACGCATAAGACGACGTGGTCGCCTTCTTCTGCGCATAGCCGGCCGGACGCGCCTTCTTGTTGCGCGACCATAGCTGGGCCGCCGCCACAATATGCAGCACCACCGACACGATCAGCACGCTGCGGATGATCCACAGAAGAGTATCGTCAAAATGCAAAAACGCCGCATAGGCGTTGTAGCGTGCCGGTCCTGCGTAAATCAGCAGGTTGCCCAGAAGATGGCCCACCACAAAAAGGATCAGGATGACTCCCGTCACCGCCATGACAATCTTTTTGCCGTTGGTGGACCGCCAGAACCCGGGTGCCTTGGTTGGAGTAACTGAGACTGCGCTCGTGCTCATTGAATTTTCCAAACCTGATTGAGATGAAGCATATCGTGGCCAGACCCTCGCCGAGGCCCGGCCTGACGCCGGTTCCGGCACGAATGCTCTGAAACTTCATGGCCTGCGAGGCGAACGCCGGTGCAGACGGTGAATGGGGCGCCCTGGTCAGCCTGATTTTGGTTCAGGGAGCCGGGCTGTCTGAAATCAAGCGGGTAGAACACTCATCATTATTTGTTCCCGCCCTTGCATGCGTCAAGGAAGGCGATTCAGCCCACTCGAAATTCGCCCATTACTTTTGCGCACATTCACAGGCCTGCCCCGTGCTGGAGACTTCAGATTCCCGGGATAGCCTCAAAGAACGTCATTCTGAGGCCAGCGGCCGAAGAATCCCGGCGATCCATCGGGCACAAGCACCACCTCAGGCTTCTCCCACCATGCCGGGCACCCACATCACGAAAAGATGTGGGTTCTGCTCACCCTGCCAGCCGGGCCAGCAATACCCGCAGCGCCGCGCCTCGATGGCTCAGCCGCAGCTTCGTCTCCAGATCAATCTCGGCCATCGTCTTTTCCAGCTCCGGCAGATAAAGCAGAGGATCATACCCAAACCCGCCCGTCCCCCGCGGAGCCGCCAGAATCTCGCCCGCCACCTCGCCCTCTGCCGAGGCCACCTCCACGCCATCCCGCGCCACTGAGAGCACGCAGACATACCGCCCCGCGCGATCCTCCACGCCCTGCATGCGATCCATCAGCAGCCGGTTGTTGCGCTCATCGGCAGAGAGCGGGGAACCGTCGAGGTACTCCGCATCCTCGGCAAAGCGCGCCGACCGCACCCCGGGCAGACGCCCAAGCGCCGCCACCTCAAGGCCTGAGTCGTCGGCCAGCACCAGCGCTCCCGGCCGGCAGCGGCTGTAAAACTCCGCTTTCAGACGCGCATTCTCGGCAAAGGTCGCACCCGTCTCCTCCGGCGCAGCAATCTCCGCCAGACCGGGCAGCGGCAAAAGTTCGGTCGCTGAATGTCCGGCTGCCACGCGAAAGTCGCGCAGCTTCCCGGCATTCGAGGAGGCAACATATAAGGTCAAAGCCATCCACCACAGAGTACCCGCTTCTCCTGTCTCGAGCCGCGTCCAGCGTCATTCCCGCGCCTGCTGGTGCCGTTCCAGGTCGCCGCGCAGCGGGCACCCGGCACAATCCGGAGTGCGGCCGCAGTGGGCTTTGCCCACCTCGACCACCAGCGCATGGAACTCATTGCAGTGATCGGCCAGCGCCGCCGGGTCGCGCTCCCCGGCAAAGGCCGCAAGCGCAAGCTGCTGCACCTCGGCATAGCGGGCACGCTCTGGCGCGAGCCCATGCCGCACCACCACGCGGCGCAGATACTCATCCACCACCATCGCCGGCTGGCCCAGGGCATACAGCAGAATGGCATCCGCCGTCTCCGGGCCGATGCCCGTGATGGCCAGCAATTGTGCGCGCGCTGTCTCGGCCGGGGCTTCGGCGAAGCGTTCCAGTGAGCCGCCATACTCCGTCGCCACCAGCGCCAGCAGGGCGCGCAGCGTTACCGCCTTGCGCTGCATGAAGCCCGAGGGGCGAATCAGCTCGCGCAGCTCATCCTCCGGCAGCGCGAGCAGGGCATCGAAGTGCAATAGGTCCCGCGCCCGCAGATTGGCAAGGGAACGCTCCACGCTCGTCCACGCTGTGCCCTGAGTCAGGCAGGCGCCGACCATCGTTTCCAGCGGTGATTCTGAGGGCCACCAATGCTGCGGGCCATACGCAGCGGCGAGGGTGTCGTAAAGGGTGCGAAGACGGGCAGCGGCAGTCATGGCGGGCTCAGAGGACCATTTTCCCATCTCTCTGAGTGCCGGGGCTCAAAGCTCCCACGAAGCTCAGCGCGCCGCTGCGCCGTGGCCTGAAGCCACATCCGGCGAGGGCTTGCCGTCTGCCGGTGGTGGCGCGGTGCCGCCAAAGCTGTCCGCGACTGAAAGATGCGGCAGCACGATGATGTCCACGCGCCGGTTCTCGGCGCGTCCCGCGGCTGTCGCATTCGACGCAATGGGATGGTACTGCGCATACCCGGCGGCGGAGAGCCGCTGCGGAGCAATGCCGAAGTTCTCAATCAGCAGCCGGGCCATGGTGGTGGCGCGCGCCGTCGAGAGCTCCCAGTTTGAGTCAAACTTTGCCGTGTGGATCGGTACGTTATCCGTATGGCCCTCGATGCGCAGCGCATAGGGCACCTGATAGAGCTGGTGCGCGATGATGCCGACCGCGCCCATTGAGGAAGGCTTGGGCGTGGCCGAACCGCTGTCATAGAAGCCGGCCTCGCGCAGCGAGATCACCAGTCCGTCGGGCCCGAGCTGCAGCGCCACCTGGTGCGCGGCAATCTGCGCGGCGAGCTTCTTCTGCAACTGCTCGCGCATCTTTTCAAGATTCTCCTGCGTCTCTAACGCCGTGTCGGCCGGGGGATTGGCCTCGGGCACCGGCCCCTTGCCGTGCCCGTTTTCAGGAAAGAGCCCGAGCGCGGTAAAGGCCGAGTGAATCGACTGCGCAAACTGCTGCTGTTTGCGCAGATCGGCCTTCGAGCTCGCGTAGAGCACCACGAAAAACGCAAACAGCAGCGTGATGAAGTCCGCGTAGGAGACCAGCCAGCGCTCGTGGTTCGGATGGCTCTCGTGGCGCTTGCGCCTCATGCCGGAACCTCTTCGGTGGCCGCCGCGCTGTCCTTGGCCTTTTTGCCTTTGGCCTTGCTGGCGGCGCCCAGGAAGGATTCCAGCTTCACCTCGATCATGCGCGGGTTCATGCCTTCCAGAATCGAGATGACGCCCTCGATCACCATTTCCTTGATGCGGTGCTCCTCGCGAATGCGATGCCGCAACTTGCCCGCAATGGGCAAAAAGGCCAGGTTCGCCGCCGCCACGCCGTAGATGGTCGCCACAAAGGCCACCGCGATGCCGCGGCCTACCTGGTCAATGTGATCGAGATGCTGCATCACCTGAATGAGGCCCAGCACCGCGCCAATGATGCCGATGGTCGGCGAAAAGCCCCCGGCGGACTCAAACACCGCCGGAATCTTCTCCTCGCGCTCGGTGAGGTTGTCCAGTTGCAGCTCCATGATCTTGCGAAGCTCGGCCGGCTCGGTGCCATCGACGGCCAGCATGATCGACTGCTTCAAAAACGGATCCTTGATTTTGGCCAGGTCCTGATCGAGCGAAACAATGCCGTGCCGCCGCGCCTTGTTGGCAAACTCCACCAGTTGCTTGAGCGTCGCCTGCCCGGCCGATTTGCCCTGAAAGAACACCTGCGCCAGCCGCCGCACGGCCGCCAGCACCGTGGCCAGGGGATACTGCAGCATCACCGCGCCGATCGTGCCGCCAAAGACGATCATCGCCGCCGTCGGCTGCATGATCTGGTCGATGCGCCCCCCCTCCAGCAATAGTCCGGCCAGGATGCCGGCCAACGCGAGAAGAATGCCTCCAAGACTGCTGGTATCCATAATCTGTTACTCCTGTGAGCCAATCTGTGACTGCTGCCGGAGACACCGGCGCGCCGTTTAGTCCTGCGAGCGGCGCCGGTGAACGGCCGCCAGGTCGGGCACCATGCCCTGGCGCTTGAACTCCTGGTAGGCTTCCCGCGCCATGTCCGCTTCTCCGGCGGAGTGCGCGCTCAGCCGCGCCGCCGCGTCGGGCAGGTCATGGGCCAGCCGCGCCAGCACCTTCACCCGGTAGGCAATCATGCGCTCGATCACCTCCTCGCAGCTCTCCAGCACGACGATCTTCTCCCCATGAATCAGGGTCAGCATCGTATCGGGCGACGCCTCGATCGACTTGATGAGGTCGCTGTTGACGACAAAAGGGGCTCCATTCAAACGAGTCAGAGAAATCATGTGAGTTGCGTGCCTCACAGAGGTTATCGGCGAAGGGGCGAAAGGGTTGATGCAACGAGAAGGAGAAACAGGCCCATGCACGCAGCGTGCCAAACTCCGGGTCTCGCATAAAGCACGCCGGGGCCACGCCGATGAAGCCGGTGTGTGCAGAGGTTCCCCGGTGCTGGCAGTTTGAAGCGGCCCTGGTCCGGACCCCAAACCGCAACCGCTAACAAAGGAGTCATCCTCTTATGTCCCTGGGCGTTCTGAACAACATCTCGGCTCTCTATGCCGAAAACAACCTGAACCAGACACAGTCGAGCCTGCAGAATGTTCTGACGCAGCTCTCCTCTGGTTCGCGCATCAACTCCGGTGCCGATGACGCAGCCGGCCTCTCGCTGGCCAACGGCCTGCAGGCCAACTCGGCAGCTCTGACGCAGTCCTCGACGAATGCAAGCGAAGGCGTGGGCCTGTTGCAGGTGGCTGACGGCGCGCTCTCCCAGGTGACCAGCCTGCTCAACCGCGCGGTCACGCTGGCCACCGAGGCCTCCAACGGCACCCTGAACAGCTCGCAGGATGCGGCCGCCAACCAGGAGTATCAGTCGATTCTTTCCGAAATCAACAACATCGGTTCGACGACCACCTACAACTCCAAGCAGGTCTTTACGGGCGCGGCCGCGGGCGTGTCCATCTACACGGGCGACTCTTCGAGCGCTGGCTCGTCGATTGACAACCTCTACTTCGCTCCCTTGACCTCCTCTTCGGTGGGCGATGCCGGCGGCACGGTGCAGCAGAGCTCCTCGGGCCAGTTCCTTGATCTCTCCAAGGACACGTCTGGCGCGCTCACGACGGCGGCCACTCAGGGCGATGCGATCACCGGCGCGCTGAAATTCACCATCACCAACGCCGACGGCACCACCAGCACGCTCACCACCACGGCTACCACGGTCAGCGGTCTCATCCAGGAGATCAACAAGGACGGCATCCCGGGCGTGACGGCATCCTTCACCACGGCGGGCGCCGTAGGCCTCGCCAGCGGCACCGTCAATGCGGGCGATACCGGCATCCTGCTGACCAACACCAACTCGTCGGTGGCGATTGCCGAAAGCGCCACGGCGGTCACCGACACCCCCACCACCATCGCGAGCACTCTGGCCACCTCGACCAAGGGTGTGGCGACGATTAACTATGTGGCCGCCGCTGGTGGCGACACGACCGCGAACCTTTCCACGACCGACCTGAGCAGCAGTGCCGATGCCCAGAACGCCCTCAGCGCTCTGAACGGCGCCATCGGCGACGTGGCCGCGCAGCGTGGTTACATCGGCGCGCAGATCAACACGCTGAATGCCGTGGCCAACGTGGAAACGACGCAGCAGGAGAACGTCACCTCCGCGGAGAACTCCGTCATGGCCACCGACTATGCCTCGGCGACCTCGCAGATGTCGAAGTACGAGATTCTGTCTCAGACCGGCATCAGCGCGCTCGCGCAGGCCAACAGCATGCAGCAGCTCGTCACCAAGCTCCTCCAGTAGTTTCACCGCTGTATCCCAACCCGCGGGGGGCTTCGGCCCTCCGCGTTCTTTTTCCTCTCGCCCGCCCGGGAGCTCGCCCGGCAGCCCCGATCAAGTTTCTTTTTTCTCTGCCGATACACGCTGCATGAGCACGGTAGGTCTTTCCTTCGGTTCGCCCACGAGTGGTCAGGGATTTGACGTGACCACGACCGTCAACAACATTGTGAGCAATCTGCAGGCGGTCGAGACGCCCTGGAAGAATCAGTTGACCAGCCTGCAATCGCAGGACACGGCGCTGACCAGCATCGGCACCGACCTCAGCTCGTTGTCCACATCGCTGCAGGCGCTCACTAATTTTCAGGGCGTGCTGGCCGGCAAGCAGGGTTCCAGCTCTGACACTTCGGTGCTGCAGTTGACCTCAGCCGCCGCGACGGCCGTGGCCGGCAGCCATACCATCGTAGTGACGAGCCTGGCACAGACCTCTTCGTATTACAGCAATGCGATCTCGGCCAGCGACACGCTCTCCGGCTCCCTGAGCATTCAGGTGGGCACGGGCAGCGCGCAGACCATCAATATCAATTCCGCGAACAATACGCTGTCTTCGCTGGCGAATGCCATCAACTCGGGCAGCTACGGGGTCACGGCCAATGTGCTCACCGACTCCACCGGCTCGCGCCTGGAACTGGTGAGCAATACCAGCGGCTCCAGCGGCAACATTACGGTCGGTGGATCACTGTCCGACACCACCACCAGCTCCGCCGTCAGCTTCACGCAGGCGCAGGCCGGGGCCGACGCGCAGTTGACGGTGGATGGCATTGCGTTGACCAGCGCCTCAAACACGGTCTCAAATGCGCTGCCCGGGGTAACGTTCCAGTTGTTGAGCGCCTCGCCCGGCACCAGTGTGCAGGTGCAGATCACCAACGACAACACGGCGGTGGAGACGGCGGTAAGTAACTTTGTGACCGCCTACAACAAGGTGATTGGCGATCTGAACACCCAGGAGAGCAATACCTCTTCCGGCACGCCGCAGCCACTCTTCGGCAATCCGACGATCGCCACGCTGCAACAGACGCTTGAAAGCGCCCTGAACTTCGCGCAACCGGCGAACGCTGCCTCGACCTCGACGACCATCGGGACCAGTGACACGCTCTCGGGCAGCGTGGCTATTTCGGTGGGCGGTGGCACGGCGCAGACCGTGAATGTGAACAGCAGCAATCCCACGCTGGCTGGCCTCGCCTCGGCCATCAACGCGGCCAAGTTGGGCGTGACAGCCAGTGTGATCACTTCTGGCAGCGACTCGACGCTGAGCCTGGTGAATGCAACCGGCGGTTCGACCGGCGCCATCGGCATCACCAGCAGCCTCACCGACACGACCACGGGCAGCGCGGTTGCTTTCGGCTCTTCGGTGGCCAATGGGGTCACGTCCGCGACGCAGTTAGGCATCTCCGTCAACAATGACGGCACGCTGACGCTCAACAGCGACACGCTGAACTCGCTGCTCAACAGCAACTACCAGGATGTGGTGAACTTCCTGCAGCCGAGCGGCGGCTACACCTCGTTTGGCGGCAATATGACCTCGGTGCTGAGCAACCTGGGCAGCAGCGGACCGAGCGGCGCGATTTATCTGGCGCTGCAGGAGAATTCAACGGTCGAGTCGCAGTTGAACACCAACATCAGCAACGAAGAAAACCTCATCAGCCAGCAGAAGGCGGAGCTGACCAGCCAATTGAACCAGGCCAATATCACGCTGCAGGAGATTCCCATGCAGCTGAATCAGGTCAATGAGATGTACAGCGCCATCACCGGCTATGACAAGGTCTACAACGGGTAAACGGGATGAATTATCAGAAGGAAGCGCTGGCCGGTAAGAATCCGGTCGAGCTGATCGTCGCCTTGTATGACGGAATGATACGTTTTCTTCATGAGGCCGTGGCTGCCATTGAGCGCGGCGATACGTCTGCCCGTCGTGTGGCAATCAAGCGGGTGCTCGATATCCTGATGCATCTGCAATCGCGGCTGCGGATGGATGTGGGCGGCACTTCCGCGCAGTCGCTCTCCGAGTTTTATGCGGCCATCTTTGCCCTGTGCCTCGAAGGCTCGCGGCTGGCCTCGGTGAAGCGCCTCGAAGAGGCCATGGCTTGTGTGCGCGACGTGCGCGAGGCCTGGAATGTCGTGGCTCGCGATCCTGAGGTGCTGCGCTTGCTCGAGCAGGAAGCGCAGGCTCCGCAGCTCACGCACAGCACTCTTGCGCAGGAGCCGGCGATGGCCTCGGCACGCTGGTCGGCGTGAGGGGCAGTCTCCAGTGGTCAGCTATCAGTCCACAGTTATCAGTTCCCAGTGCTCGGCAGTCAGTGGCAGCTCCGCGGTGGTTGGCCTCTGATGATCCGCTCTCTTCCGCTTTGTGCTCCGTCCCGCACCGCGTCATTCTGAGCGAACCGGGGTCCCCGGCGTGCTCAGCACGCTGGGGTGGAAGCGAAGAATCCCGGCGATGCTTCTGGATCGAATGCTGCTCGGAGTTTCTCCCATGATCTTCGGCCAGACGTGGTGTTCGAAAGCCTTGTGGTTCCTCTGCGTCTGAAAGATCGCCGGGATTCTTCGCCGCGTCGCGACTCAGAATGACGGCGGGCAAGACAGGCGACTGCGACAGAGCAGTCATCGCTGACCACAGGAAACCACCCGCCGCCGGCTATGAATCACAACCGGGAACTGGCCACTGCGGACTGATAACTGCGGACTGATAACTGTGGACTGATAACTGTGGACTGAGGACTGGCAGCCGTCCCTCTACTGCGTGACGGCCAGCTCTTCTTCCAGTTGCTGCTTCTGGTGCAGATCGGCATAGTAGCCGTTGCGGGCCATCAACTCGTCGTGTGTGCCATATTCCACAATGCGGCCATGCACCAGCACGGCGATATGGTCGGCGTGGCGCACCGTGGAGACGCGGTGCGAGATCAGGATGGTCGTGCGGCCTTCCATCACGCGGCCGAGGTGCGTGAGAATCTGCTCTTCGGTATTCGTGTCCACGCTGGCCAGCGCGTCATCCAGAATCAGAATGCGCGGGCGGCGCAATATAGCGCGCGCCAATGCCGAGCGCTGCTTCTGCCCGCCTGAGAGCGTGATGCCGCGCTCACCCACCACCGTGTCAAAGCCGTGCGGAAACAGCTCAAACTCAGCTCGAATGTGCGCTGCTTCGGCCGCTTCCATCACGTCTTCTGCCGTGGCATGCGGCGCGCCCAGGGCAATGTTTTCGCGAATCGTGGTGCTGAAGAGAAAGCTCTCCTGCGGCACAAAGCCGATCTGCGAGCGCAGGGTTTCAAAGCCGTAGTCCTGAATGGGACGGCCATCGATCAGCACGCTGCCGTAGGCGGCGTCATACAGGCGCGGAATGAGATTGACGAGCGTGGTCTTGCCCGAGCCGGTCGGCCCAACGATGGCGAGGCTGCCTCCGGCGGGGATGGTCAGATCGATGCCGTGCAGCACTTCCGTGCCGTTGTCATAGACAAAGTTCAGATTGCGAAAGGTGACTTCGCCCGCGATGGGCACGCCATTCAGCTCCGGCCGCGCGAGCGATTCATCAATCGCCGGTTTGGCCGTCAGCAACTCATGCACGCGCATGACCGAGGCCGTGCCGCGCTCGAAGAGGTTCACCACCCAGCCCAACGCGATGATGGGCCAGGTCAGCATGAGCATGTAGGTGGTGAAGGCGACAAAATCGCCCACGCTGATCTGATGGCGAATGACCTCGTGGCCGCCCACCAGCAGGGCAATGGCGATGGCAAGCCCAAGAATGAATTCGAGCGTGGGCCACAGCATGCCCATGAGCTGCACCAGGCGCAGGCTGCGGCGAATGTACTCGCGATTCGATTTCTCAAAGGCCTGTATCTGCGCCTCTTCCTGCGCAAAGGCGCGAATGAGCCGCGCGCCGGAGAAGTTCTCCTGTGCCTGCGCCGAAATGTCAGAGAACATGGCCTGAATGCGCTCGAAGCGCTCGTGAATCCTGCGCCCCAAGGCCTGCACCAGAATGCTGGCCAGCGGTAGCGGCGCCAGCGCCAGCAGCGTGAGGCGCGGGCTGATGCGCAGCAGAAAATAAAGCGAGCCCAGCGTGAAGAGCAGCGTATTGGCGCTGTACATGATGGCCGGCCCCAGCAGCATGCGCACCGCATTGAGGTCGTTGGTCATGCGCGCCATGATGTCGCCGGTGCGGTTCTGATGGAAGTAGCTGGCCGGCTGGCGTTCCAGTTGGCGGAACATGTCATTGCGCAGATCGAACTCAATCTCGCGCGAGATGCCAATCATGATCCAGCGTGTCAGGAAGAGGAAAACGCCCTTGGCGGCCGCCACGGCCACCAGCAACCCGGCGTAGAAGAGAATCTTCTGCCGCGTTACGCCCGAGTTCAGGTCATCGACCGCCGCGCGAATCACCTGGGGAAAGAAGATCCAGATGGCATTGCTGCAAACGACCGAAACGCCGCCCCAGAAGAACTGGCGGCGATAGCGTTTCAAATACGGGACGAGCGGCTTGAGCTTACGGAACATAAGGGCGTTATTTAAGTAGATGTTCGCAGAAGCAGGTAAGTTCCAGCCAGTGCGAACAATATATCGGGCGACCATGCGGCCAGAAAGGCGGGCAGCATGCTCACATCCCCCATCGCTTCAAAAGTGCCGGAGATGAGCCAGTAGGCAATCGCCACCCCAATCGCGACCGAGACCCCCGCCAGCGAGCCGCGTTTGCCCATGGAAAACGCAAACGGCACCGCCAGCACGGCCATCACCAGCGTAATGAGCGGGTCGGCCAGCTTGCGGTCGAGTTGCACGCGCAGCCGCACGGTGTCAAAGCCGCTCTGGCTCAGGTCGGCGATGTAGTGCCTCAGTTGCGCAAAGCTCATCTCGGTGGACTGGCGGAAATCCTTCTCAAAATAGTGCGGCGTCTCGATCATCTCCGGCAGCGTGGAGACGGCAAAGGGCTGATAGCTCTGAATCTCGTGATTCGCAAAGGTGCGCGTCCAGCCGTCCTGCAGAATCCAGCGGTGGTCCTTCTGGTCCCACGAAGCCATCTGCGCGTAGGTCCGCTTGATGAGCGTGAAGCTCTGCGGATCGAACTCGAAGACCGTCAGGTTGAGGAAGGTATTCGTGTCCGGATCGAAATATTGGTAGTAGAAGATCATGCCCGGATGTCCGGCCTGGCGCTTGCCAAACATCCACTGCTCACCGGGATGGCTGGTGGTCTGCGCCGGCAGGCCCTTGATCTCATTGCGCAGGGCCTGCTGCTTCCGGTTGGCCTGCGGCACGTAATACTCGTTGAAAAAGAAGAGTCCCACGGCCATGATCGAGGCAATGAACAGAACCGGCAGCACGATGCGATAGAGGCTGATGCCGGTGGCCTTCATGGCGGTGATTTCGCTCGAGCGGTTCATCAGGCCAAAGACCACCAGCACCGCAATCAGCACCGCCAGCGGCGTGATCAGGTAGATCATGCTGGGCGTCAGGTCAATGAGGTATTCGCCCACGATCAGCAGTGAGGAGTGGTTGCGGATGATGTCGCCCACCAGCTCAAAGAAGGTGAAAAAGAGCATTAGCATCACAAAGCTGACCAGTACCAACACAAAGACCCGCAGAAATTCGCGAATCACATACTCATCCAGCAGCAACGGAAAATGGCCGCGCAGTGGACGGCGGCGCGTGGTGGCGACCGCGTGTCGCGTATTGATCGCGTCGTCTTTTTTGCGCGAGCGAAACCAGGTGCCCGCCGTGGCGATGGTATTGATGGCGGCGCCCCCGGTAGACATTTGCCGCAGCAGAAAGATGCCGCATCCGGCGAAGAGCACGTTGGCCATCCACACGCCGATCAGGGGTGGAATCTTGCCCTGCCGGGCCAGTGCTGTTCCCGTAGACGAGAGGAAGTAATAAATGAAGACCAGCGCAATCGTGATGACGAAACCACCACTCTTGCCGCCGCGCCGCGACGACATGCCGAGCGGCACGCCCACCAGCATCAGCACCAGGCAGGCTGTGGGGTAGGCGAGCCGCTTCTGCAGCTCAATGAAAAACCATGTGCCGCCCTTGCCGTGCGAGCGCTCGATCAGCTCCCGGTTGGTCATGGCGAGAATGCGCTTGTCGGTGCGGTGAAAGCGCACATCCTCTTGCGAACCGGTGTGCAGGGGCACGTCGGTCTCGGTAAACGTGGAGAGGTTATAGTCGCCCGGCTGGGTGGGCGAGAGCTGGTGCTGCGCGCCATCGTGCAGGCGCATCAGGATGGTCTGGTTGGGGCCGTTGATGACCGTGGCGCTCTCAGCCGTGGTGATGGAAGGCGCGTCGGGGTTGGTCAGGTTGGCGATGAAGACCTTGCCCCAGTGAGCCGCGCCGCGTCCGGCCTTCACGTCTTCCACATAGAGCACGTAGTTTTTGAAGTCTTCATAGAAGACGCGCGGCTGCACTTCATAGGAGGCCTGCGCGTTGGCGAGGCTTTGCTCCAGGTGAATGGTCTGCCGCGACGACCACGGCGCAAGGTAGAGGGAATTGATCAGTCCCAGACCCCAGGCCGCGCAGGCAATCACGCTGACGATGCCCACAAAACGCCACACGCCGATGCCCGAGGCGCGCATGGCTGTCACTTCGCTGTCTGCCGCCAGGCGGCTGAGGCCGAGCAGAATGCCGACCAGCACGGACATGGGAATGACGACGACGAAGATGTTGGGCAGCATCAGCAGAAAGGCTTCGCCGACCGCTCCCATGGACGAACTGTTGCGCACCGCCAACTCCAGCAGGTCGCCGAGGTTGGGCATGAAGAGCACGAAGGTAAAGAGCGCTCCCCCGATCAGGCCGTGGGAGAGGATTTCGCGCAGAATGTACCGCGTCAGAATGCGCACAGACGATCAACCACCCGAGAACTAACTTTGAGTGTACCGCGCCTGAAATCGTTGGAGCCGCAGGCTGTTGCCGAGTACGCTGACCGAGCTGAGCGCCATGGCCGCCGCCGCCACCGCAGGATTGAGCAGAATGTGGAAGGCCGGATACAGCACGCCCGCCGCCAGAGGAATGCCCAGCACGTTATAGAGGAACGCCCAGCCCAGATTCTGCCGCATGATGCGCAGCGTCGCGCGCGAGAGCAGAATCGCGTCGGGAATCTGCGCCGGCTGGCCGCCCAGCAGAATGATGTCTCCCGCTTCGCGCGCCAGGTCAGTGCAGGTGCCCATGGCAATGCCGGCGTTGGCCTGCGCGAGGGCGGCGGCATCGTTGATGCCATCCCCCACCATGCCCACGTTCTGTCCGGCGGCCTGCCGCTGCCGCACCACATCCAGCTTGTGTTCGGGGCGGCACTGGGCCACGACTTCTTCAATTCCGGCGGCGCGGGCAATGCTCTTGGCCGGAGCCTCGGCATCGCCGGTGACCATGGCCACGCGCAGCCCAAGCGCATGCAGCTTGCGAATCGCCTCCACCGCGCCGGGGCGCAGGGTGTCACGCAATTCGAGTGAGCCGAGCCGTGTTTCCTGCCCCGGCTCACCCTGCCATACCTCGACCAGGGTGCCTTCGGTGCTGCTGTCGTTGGTTTCACGGGCCGCGCGGACGGAGATCAGCGTTCCATCGAGCCGCGCCTGCACGCCGGTGCCGGGCAGCGCCTGAAAGTCCGTCACTTTGGCGAGCGCCAGTCCGCGCTCTTTGGCGGCGGCGGCAATGCCATGCGCCAGCGGATGCTCCGAGCCTTGCTCCACTGCGGCAGCCGTCGAGAGCAACTGCTGCTCGGTCACGCCCGGCGCGGGAGTCATTGCGATGACGGAGGGTTTGCCCTCAGTGATGGTGCCCGTCTTGTCGAGCAGCAGGGTATCGATGCGGGCCATGCGCTCGACGCTTTCGCCGCCCTTGAAGAGCAGGCCCATCTTTGCGCCGCGGCCTACCGCGACGGTCTGCGCGGCGGGCACGGCCAGCCCCATGGCGCAGGGGCAGGCAATGACCAATACAGAGATGGCGATGGCGAGCGCCCGCCCGGCATCGTGGCCCAGAAATGTCCAGGCGAGAAAGCACACCAGCGCCAGGCCGAGCACCGAGGGCACAAAGATGCCGCTGGCGCGGTCGGCGATCTGCTGCATCGGCGCCTTTGAGGATTGCGCCTGCTCCATGAGGCGCAGCATCTGTGCCAGCACGCTCTGCTCGCCCACAGCAGTGGCGCGAAACTGCAGCGCGCCGTCATAGTTGAGCGAGCCGCCAATCACGGTGTCGCCCACCCCGCGCGGCACGGCGCGGCTTTCGCCGGTGATGATCGACTCATCTACCGAACTGCGGCCCTCGATCACGGTGCCATCCACCGGAATGCGCTCGCCCGGGCGCACCACGACAATGTTGCCGCTCATGACTTCGGCGGCGGGAATATCGACCTCGACGCCATTGCGCAGCACGCGGGCCGTCTCCGGCTGCAGCTTCATCAACTCATTGAGCGCGTTCAGTGTCTGGCGCTTGGCGCGGGCATCGAGCCAGCGGCCTACCAGCAGAAAGCCGAGAATCAGCAGCACCGCGTCATAGTAGACATCGGCCGACATGCCGTGGCGCAGAAAGAAGCCCGGCGCAAAGGTCGCCACCAGCGACGAAAGAAAAGCCGCGCCCGTGCCCAGCGCGACCAGCGTATTCATATTGGTGCCGCGATGCACGGCGGCCCGCCAGGCGGCGGCATAGATGGCGGCTCCGCCAAAGACCATGCCCGCGAGGGTGACCGCGAGCAGCACCAGATGCAGCACGAAAAGTCCCGTTCCCGTCAGGTGCGGCGTGACGGCCATCTGGGCAATCATCACAGCGATACCGGCTGCGAGCGTGAAGACCGCCCGGTCGCGCAGGCCGCGCTCTTCCGCACGATGGTCTGCGGGCACGGCCGGGGCATTGTCCTCGCGCGGAAACGCATCATAGCCGGCGTCGGAGACCGAGGCCACCAGCGCATCGAGCTCGGCCGGGCCCGGCGTGGCGCCCGCCGTCCACTTTACCTCGGCGGAGTGCGTCATCAGATTGACGCTCGCCTCTGAGACACCCGGCACCTCGCGCAGCGCATGCTCCACATGCGACTGGCAGGCGGCGCAGGTCATACCCTCCACGCGCAGCCGTGTCGTGACTGGGGCCGTGCGATCGGCTTGGGCTGTGGAGGCCATCAGGCGTGCGCGGCCTCGACTATCGCGTGATAGCCGGCCTTGTCGAGCGATTGCAGCAGGGTGGCGTCTTCGAGCGTCTCCGGGGCCTGAACGCGGGCCGCGCCAATGCGAACTTCCTCTACCGTAGCGCCCGTCTTTTCCAGTGTCTGGGTCACGCGGCGGACACAGGCGCCGCAGTGCATGTTTTCAATTCTGAGTGTGATTTCGCGCATTCGATGTGCTCCTGATTTCGTTGTCTCCTATTTGATGATGCCGCAGATGGTTTGATGATGCCGCAGATGGTTATTTCGGTTCGAGTCTGTTTCATCTTTCGTTAACCTGCTTGGGGAGAAGATTCAGATATGTCCATGCGTTCTGCTGCCGTCCTTACTCTGCTCTCGCTTGCAATCAGCGCGCCCGCCTTTGCCCAAAGCCAACCGGCCATCCCGCTGCCCACCAGCAAGATGATCTACGGCGATGTGCCCGGGTCGCCGCAGCGGGTCAATTCACTGCCGATGGGCGTGGCCTGGTCGCCTCACCATCGCTATCTCGCCGTGGTCAATGCCGGCTTCGGCACCGTCCAGTCGAACTATGAGCAATCCATCGCGGTGCTCGACACGCAGACCGGCAAGATCACCGACAATCCTGACCCACGTTTTGCGCTGGAGGCGTCGCAGACCCTCTATAACGGGATTGCCTTCTCCTCTGACGGCCGGCACCTGTATGTGAGCACTGACTCGCTCTCGGCTCCTGAGCAGCGGGATGCCAGCCACACCGGCAACGGCATCCTGGTCTACAGCTTTGACGCGGGCAAGCTGACGCCAGAGCGTGAGATTCCGATTCCGCTGCAAAAGCTATCTGCCGGGCGCACGCAGAACGCAATCGGCAAGCCGGTCGCGGTGGGCATGGCGATTCCTGCGCCCACGGGGCTGGCCGTGGTGCCCTCGGCCCAGGGCGACGAACTGCTGGTGGCCGACGAATTCTCTGACGATGCGCTGCTGCTCGATGCCGCGAGCGGCCACATTCTGCATCGCTTTGACCTTGCGGACGCTAACTTTGTGCCGGCTGCGTACCCCATCTCCGTGGTGGCCAGCCGCGATGGCCGCCGGGGCTGGGTGGGCCTCTGGAATGGCTCGGCCGTGGTGGAGCTGGATCTGGCGAATGGAAAAATTCTGAGCCGCCTTGCACTGCTGCCGCCCACGGTGAAGACCGGGCCCAGCTCGCACCCCATCTCAATGGCGCTCAGCCCCGATGGCCAGCGGCTTTATGTGGCGCTGGCCAACCGTGATCGTGTGGCCCAGGTGGCCCTGCGCGGCCACGAGATGCGCGTGGAGCGCTTCTATAGCGTCCGGCTGCCGGGGCAGAAGTATTTCGGCGCAATTCCCAATGCCGTGGCCGTCTCGCCCGACGGCAAAACCGTCTACGTAGCCGACGCCGGCGGAGACAACGTGGCCGTGCTGCATCCGGCAGCAAAAAGCCGTCCGGTGGCAGGGTTCATTCCGACCCAGTGGCTGCCCATGGCCGTGGCTGTGGATGGCCGCAATGTCTACATTGCCACCGGCAAGGGCAAGGGAACCGGCCCGAATGACTTTCCCCAGGCCAAATCGCCGCACCCATCCGCCCTTGAGCTGCGCCGCCACTACCAGAGCCCGCGCACCTATATCGCCACGCTGCTGCATGGCTCGCTCGCGACGGTGAGCCGCCACGATATTGCCGAGCATTTGGCCGCCTACACGCGCGAGTCGCTGCGTGACAATCTCATGCAGGCCGCGCAGCAGCAGATGACCTTTGCCGTCGGTGGCCACCCCATCCGGCACGTGATCTACATCATTAAAGAGAACCGCACCTATGACCAGATTCTCGGCGATCTGGGCGCGGGCAACGGCGACGCCAACCTGACCATGTATGGCTGGAAGATCACGCCCAACGAGCACAAGCTGGCGCTTCAGTTCGGCGTGCTCGATAACTTCTATGACTCGGGCGAGGTCTCGGGCGACGGGCACGTGTGGTCGAATGCCGCCATCAGCAGCGACTACACCGAGCGCGACTGGCAGCAGAACTACCGCGGCAGGGAGCGCACCTATGACTTCGAGGGTGTCGTGGCCAATGGGGTGCCGCTCAACGAGGGCATCTCCGACGTGGACACGCCGGAGAGCGGCTACATCTGGACCGACCTCGCGAAGCACGGCAAGAGCCTCTTCCACTTCGCCGAGTTCATCTCCTCTACCTTCTGCAATGCCGCGGTCGGCACGCCGCAGATCATGAATCCGCGCTACGGCACGCCCGAGCCGATGCACTACTGCAAGAACCCCTACATCCTGCCCGGCGAGGCTATTCCGGCCAACTATGGCGGCGGAGTCAGCAAGTATCCGTGGAAGATTCCGTTGATCTACAAGAACACGGCGACCATGCCGCAACTGGTGGGGCACTTTGACCCGCTTTATCCTGACTTTCAGTTGGCCTTTCCCGATCAGTTGCGCGTCAATGAGTTCCTGACGCACTTCCGCCGCTGGGTCGCCGCAGTGAAGGCGGGCAAGCCTGACCCCATGGCAGACTTTGTGCAGCTTCGCCTGCCCAATGACCACACGGCGGGCACCCGCCCTGGCATGCCGACGCCGCAGGCCTCCGTCGCTGACAACGATCTCGCGGTGGGCCGCGTGGTGGAGGCAGTCTCGCACAGCCCCTACTGGAACGACACGGCGATCCTGATTCTCGAGGACGACGCGCAGGATGGCGCCGATCACGTGGACGCGCACCGCTCCATTGCGCTGGTCATCAGCAAGTACTCGCCGCATCTCTCGCATCCTGTGGTGGATAGCCACTTCTACACCACGGCCAGCATGCTGCACACGGCCGAGGAGCTGGAGGGGATTCCGCCGATGAACAACAACGACGCCTTTGCGCCGGTCATGTCGCCGGAGTTTCAGGGCAAGGGCGACCAGCCGGCCTACAACGCCGATTATTCCAATGAAAAGAATGGGCTCATCTACACGGCGAATACGAAGCACGCCTATGGCGCGCAGGCCTCGCTCAAGATGGACTTCCAGCATGAGGATCGCGCGAATCCGGCCATCCTGAACGTGATTCTCTGGAAGCAGGCGATGGGGAACCGCCCGGTTCCGGCCGCGCTTGAAAAAGCCTACCAGGCCGCCATGAAAGAGCCGGCGGACGAGCGCTACGCCGATAAGTAGAGGCTGGATGGGAGCTGCCCGGGATTCGCATGCGGCGATTCCCGGGCGGCTCCCGCATCGGCTTTGGCTTCAGTTCAGCTTCTTCGGGTCGATCTCCGGCAGACGCAGCAGCATGGGATTCGGTTCGAGCAGGGTCATGTTCAGCTCGGGCGCGGCTCCAGCCTCGCGAATGCAGTTGCGGCCTTCCATCTTGGCCCGGGCCAGCGCGGCTTCCAGTTCCCGCAGCACCACCAGCGGCGAGCGGCCCATGCTGTGCGCGGCTCCAATGCTGGCGGTGATATCGAGCCGCTCCTTGCCGATATCAAACGGCTTATCGAGTACGGACTTGCGCATGCGCTCGGCCATGGGAATCAGGCTGTCTGGCGCGCAGCCGGGCAGGGCAATGAGAAATTCATCTTCTCCATACCGGCCTGCAAGATCATAGCTGCGCAGGTGGCGCTTCAGGCGTCCGGCGAGCTCCTGCAGCAGGCAATCGCCCAGGTCATAGCCATAGCTCAGGTTGATGCTGGAGAAGGAGTCAATATCCACCAGCAGGTAAGACAGCGGAGTCTTCATGCGCTGTGCCCGGTCTGTCTCCTGAAAGAGCTGCTTCAGCATGGCTTCCCGGTTCAACAGCCCGGTCATCGCGTCATGGGAGGCGTGGAAGCGTACGGCTTCGTTCTGCTGCTGCAGCTCCAGCATGAGCGTCTGCACCCGTTCAGCCACCCGCAGCCGCACGCGGAAGTCGAATTCTTCGACTGGCTTGAGCAGAAAGTCATCGGCGCCAGCCTCTGAGGCCATGCGCACATCGCCGGTGCTGGCCTGTGCCCCCAGCAGCATCAGCCAGGTGCGGCTCTGGTCGTAGCGGTTGCGCGCCGCCTGAATCACCTGCACGCCGGCCAGCCCCGCCAGTTGGTTGTCAATCACGGCAATGCTGGGCGGCTGCGCCTGGGTGAGCAGACGCAGGGCAGCCGGGCCATCTTCCACCAGCAGATGAGGATAGCGCCAGGCATCGAGCATGGCCAGGATGCGCTCCCGGGCTTGCTCGTCCGCGGTGGCGATCAGCACATGGGGCAGGGTAGGGGTCATAGCATTCATAGGAAGTCCGAATGGTTACCCTATCGGCGCCATTTTGAAAAACCTAAGAATGCCTTTATCAACCGCAAAATATTTGTAGAAATTTCTTATCTTCTGTGCAAAACAGAGCTACTCTTTTCTTAGCCGGCACATCTTAACTGGTGTACGGTCTGCAGTCATCCGGGAGCTACCTTCACTTACAGCTTGCCGCCCTGCCTTTCGCCCACGGCGATCGCGGTCTGGGTTCTTTCCCGAGGCAGACGTTCGGAAACGAGGAGTCACTGCCATGACCTACGCGGTGAAAAGCACGCATGCAGTGCCAGTCCAGGCCAAGAGCCTGTATCTGGTAAAGAAAGACCATACGTTGACCTGTGTCTGGTGCGGTCTTACGTTGGGTAAGTACCGTACGGCAGTCGAGCGGGAGATATTGGAAGCCTGCCACGACTGCGAGGCAAAGATTCTTGATCTGGGCCCCGTACTAACCGTTCCCTTCAACTAAAGCCGGTTCCCGGCTGTAATATCCGGCGCGATCTTGCCGGGAGCAGACGCGTGTGTGCGTCGTCGGGGCGACGGGAGTTTTTCCTGCGCGGGCGATTCGGCTTACACTCGGGGAGTGAGTCCGCAGGCTGTATTTCCTCCTCTTTATCCCATTCTGGATGCCGGTGTGCTGTCTCAGGACCCCGCGCTGCGGCGCGGCGAACTGCTGCGCCTGGTGCGGTGCGTGGTCGATGCGGGCGTGACCATTCTGCAATATCGCAACAAATATGACAGCGATGCGCAGGTGCTTGAAGATGCCCGCTGGATACGCGACGCGGCCGGCCCTGAGCCCACGCTGATTCTGAACGACCGTGTGCACCTGGTGGAGCAGGCGGCCTTTGACGGCGTGCACTTGGGCCAGCAGGACATGCCGCCTGCCGAGGCGCGGCGCGTTCTGGGTACGGGCCGTGTACTCGGGGTCTCCACGCACAATCCCGATCAGGTCTCCGCCGTGGCCCATGCTGCCGTGGACTACATTGCCATCGGCCCGGTCTTCGCGACAGCCAGCAAGCAGAATCCTGACCCGGTGGTGGGCCTCGATGGGGTGCAAGCCGCGCGGCGTCTGACGCGTAAGCCTCTGGTCGCGATTGGCGGCATCACGCCGGGGACGGCACCGGCGGTGATGGAGGCAGGCGCGGATTCCATCGCGGTGATCTCAGCCATTTTCGGCCCTGGTGCGGGGCCGGGGCAGGGCGCGGAGCGCGGAACCACCATCACGCCTGAGCAGGCCGGGAAGAATGCGGAAGACTTTCTGAGGCTTTTTCGATAGAAATGACCCAAGTGACGACCCCTTCTGAAGAGTCTTTCTCCGCTCCCTCGAAACAGCCGCATCTGGTGGCCACGCTGGGCTGGTTCAGCGCGACGGCGATTGTGGTCGGCTCGATGATCGGCTCCGGAATCTTCCTGGTTCCGGCAGAGATCAGCCGGGACACCGGCTCCCCGGCGCTGCTGATTGCCGCCTGGCTGGTAACGGCGGTCATGACCATCATCGGCGCGCTCAGTTATGGCGAGCTTGCGGCCATGATGCCCGACGCGGGCGGCCAGTATGTGTATCTGCGCGAGGCGCTCGGGCCGTTGCCCGGCTTCCTGTTTGGCTGGACGTTGTTTCTGGTCATCCAGACGGGCACAATTGCTGCCGTCGCCGTGGCCTTTGGCAAGTTTCTTGGCGTTTTCTTTCCTTCAGTTTCCAGTTCGCACTGGCTCTGGCACATCGGGCACGTTCCGGCCTGGCATGTGGGGCCGATGGTGCTGGGCAATATGGACATCGGTGTCAACACGGCCAATCTGACCGGCATCGTGATCATTCTGCTGCTGACGGTGGTGAATATCTTTGGCGTGCGGCTGGGCGCGCTGATTCAGAACATTTTCACTACGGCCAAAACGGCGGCGCTGCTGGGGCTGGTGATTCTGGGCGTGCTGTTTGGGCGCAAGGCGGTCGCCATGGCCGCCAACTTTGGCCACAACTTCTGGGCTGGCTCCGGCTGGCACACGCTGCATCCGCTGCAGATTGGCGTGGGCGGTCCGGTCACGATGGTGGGCCTGCTCACCATTCTGGCCGTGGTGCAGACCGGTTCGCTGTTCTCTGCCGACGCGTGGAACAACGTGACCTACACGGCGGGCGAGGTGAAGAATCCGCGGCGGAACCTGCCGCTCTCGCTGGTGCTGGGCACCGGTGTGGTGCTGGGACTCTACATTTTGGCCAATTTTGTTTACCTCTTCGCACTGCCGCTGCATGGCGATGCGCATGGGGCGACGGTGGCGGCGCGCGGCATTGCGCATGCGGCCGATGACCGCGTGGCCACGGCGGCGTTGCAGCAGATCTTTTCCAATGGCGGCGCCTACCTGATGGCTGGCGCCATTCTGATCTCGACCTTTGGCTGTGCCAATGGCCTCACCATGGCCGGCCCGCGCGTTTACTACGCCATGAGCCGCGACCGGTTGTTTTTTGAGGGAGCAGGCAAGCTGCATCCGCGCTATAAAACGCCGGCAATCGCGCTGCTGATTCAGGGCGTCTGGACCTGCGTGCTCTGCATTTCCGGCAGCTACAGCCAGTTGCTGGACTACATTATTTGTTCGGAATTGATCTTCTACATTCTGACGATTGGCAGCCTTTTTGTGCTGCGGCGCAAACGCCCAGATGCACAACGACCGTATAAAGCGTTAGGCTATCCGGTGCTCCCTGCGCTCTACATCGTCATGGCGGCGTGGATTTGTATCGTATTATTGCGCTACAAGCCTCAGTACACGTGGCCCGGCATCGTGATTGTTCTGCTCGGTGTTCCGGTCTATGCCATCTGGTCGCGAGTCGCGAAGAGATCACCCGTCACGCCATCGTGAAAGAAATCATCTGGAGGAAGGCCATTTCATGGCAAAGCTTTTTGCAGTCAAGCCGCTCTCTGCTCTGAAAAATGAGGCGGTGGAAGAAGGCGAACACACTCTCAAGCGGTCTCTGGGACCGGTGAATCTGATTACGCTGGGGATCGGCGCGATTATCGGCGCCGGCATCTTCGTGCTGACCGGGCAGGCGGCTGCGCTGCATGCCGGGCCGGCCGTGGCGCTGAGTTTTGTGGTGGCCGGCATCACGTGCGCGTTCGCAGGGCTTTGCTATGCCGAATTTGCTTCGATTATTCCCATTGCGGGCTCGGCTTACACCTACGGCTATGCCACTCTGGGCGAACTGGTCGCCTGGATCATCGGTTGGGATCTGGTGCTGGAGTATGCATTCGGAGCCGCAACCGTCGCCTCTGGCTGGTCCGGCTACCTGGTGAGTTTTCTTGAGCAGGTCGGCCTTACCCCCTCACCGGCGCTGGCGCGATGGACCACCACCTACGGCAATACGCTCTACTTTCTGCATGACCACTGGGTTTCGCAGGCAGCGCTGCCCATGGGCACGGTCACGGCTGGCCTGACGAAGGTGCATGGCATCTTCGACATGATCGCGTTTCTGGCCATTCTGGCCGTGACGACCGTTCTGGTGATCGGCATCAAGGAATCCGCCAACCTGAACTCGCTGATCGTGTTCGTCAAACTGGCCGTGGTCGGTATCTTTCTGGTGCTGGGCATCGGCTTCCTGATGCATCATCCGCACCTGGCCAGCCTCAACTGGCACCCCTTTATTCCCAAGTCTCAGGGGGCGGGCAAGTACGGATTCAACGGCATCGTGGCCGGTGCTTCCTCCGTCTTCTTCGCCTATATCGGCTTTGACGCCGTTTCCACGGCGGCTCAGGAGGCGCGGAATCCGCAGCGCGACATGCCAATCGGCATTCTGGGCTCGCTGGTGATCTGCACGCTTTTGTACATCGCCGTTTCGCTGGTGCTGACGGGGCTGGTGAGCTATCGCTCACTCGATGTCGCCGATCCGGTGGCGCTGGGCATTGACGCAACGGGTGTGGCCTGGGGCAGCCTGCTGGTCAAGATTGGCGCCATCTTCGGCCTGGGTACTGTCATGCTGGTGATGTTGCTCGGCCAGTCGCGCGTCTTCTTCTCCATGAGCCGCGATGGGCTGCTGCCCAAGTGGGCCTCGGCCATTCATCCCAAGTTCCGCACGCCCTGGATTTCAAATATCGTAGTGGGCTCCATCGTGGCCTTTTTGCCCGCGCTGCTGCCCATCAACAAGCTGAGCGAACTGGTCAACATGGGCACGCTGCTGGCCTTTGCCATTGTCTCGGCCGGCGTCTGGGTATTGCGCGTGCGCATGCCCGATCTGGAGCGGCCTTTCAAGACGCCGCTCGTCCCGCTGGTGCCGATTCTGGGCGTGCTGAGCGCCGTTTACCTGATGGCCAACCTGCCCCTGCTCACGTGGATCGTCGTGCTGGTGTGGCTGGTCGTGGGCCTGCTGATCTATTTCAACTACTCGACCAAGCACAGCAAGGTGCAGCGCATGCAGGAGCAGGGCGCGGGACAAGAGTAGTCCAACCGGAAGAACCGGAGGGCGGTCCGCTCAGGCGGGCCGCTTTTCGCTTTTCAGGAAACTGTGCGCCCCTCTGGTGCGTCTTCTTAAGCAGGACGGTGCAGCCATGCGCGGAAAAGGGAAGTGGATCGCCGGTTTGCTTCTGGCGGCGAGCGCGGCTGCGGGAGCACAGCAGCAGAAGGGCAATGCTCCCGGAGCAAATCCGGGTGCGCATTCAGCCTTTCATGCTCACGGAGTGCAAATGCCGGGGTCGTTTGTTTCGCAACCCGGCCGCTTCCCGCAACCCGGCCGCTTCCCGCAACCCGGACAGGCCATTCTTGCGCCTGGGCATGCGGTGTTTCCCCCTGGGCAGTCTGTGTTCCCGCAGGGGCAATCGGTCTTCACGCCCGGTCAAGCCATCTTTCCTCCGGGGCAGACTGTGTTTCCTCAGGGGCAGACGGTCTTTCCGGCTGGGCAGGAAGTCTTTCCGCCCAGCAACCGGGTCTTTCCAGCGCCCAATGTTCTGACCCCGTTTCACTCCGCGCCCGCGACGGCGATGCGGCGCGGCGGCGAGCGCCATCACGAGCGGGATCACGATCACGACCGCTACCACTATCGCCACCAAGAGGGCGAGGGGTATGCCGTGCCCTACCTCTTCGGCTCAGGCTATTGGCTCAGCTCCGGCGATCTGGGATATTCGGGGGATTCGGAGGAGACGCAGACCAGTGGGGCCGCTGCTTCTGAGACGCAGCCGGCTTCGAGCGTTGCAGCGCAGCCTGCTTCACCGCCACCATCATCCGAATCCGAAGACACGTATCGCCCGGCCTACCATGCCGCGGCCAGCGCGCCCGATATGATTCAGAGCCGGGAACCGAAGCTGACGGTGGTGATGAAAGATGGCACGCGCAAGACGATGCGCAACTATGCGCTCACGCCCACTACGCTCATTGATCTGGATGCCGCGGCTACGGGGCGGGAGATGAATATTCCGCTGGGAGAGGTGAATGTGACGGCGACGCAAAAGGCGGCTGCGCGGGAAGGGCTGAATTTCAGCGTGCCGAAGGGAGGATGAACCGTGGTCCCACCCCTCGCGCAAGAGGCGCGAAGGATGGGCAACGGAGCAGGCGCGCGGCTTACTGCTGCGGCGCTTTGGTGTCGTCCTGGAAGCCAGCCTTGTTGTGGCTGCCATCGCAGAAGGGCTTGTTGGCCGAGGCTCCACAGCGGCAGAGCGAGACGGCGGGCTTCCCTTCGAGGTTCCAGGTGTTGCCTTCAGAGTCGGCGAGTTGAATGGTGCCCTCAACCCGCAGCGGACCGTTGGGGCGAATGGTGACTTTCACTTCAGACATGCTTTGCATCCTCCACAGAAACTACAATTCCCAGTCTACAAGCTGATGCCGCGGCTCGCATTCATTGAGCTGCAATACTGCGTGCCGCAGCCTCGATGCACTATGATGCAGAGGAGAAGCGCGGGCATGCATCGGGCTTCCAATTCGCACCACACTTCCAAAAAGCATAGCCAGGAGAACTTGAGATGCGCGTCGGAATTTTGACAGGCGGCGGCGATTGCCCCGGACTGAATGCAGTGATTCATGCGGTTGTGAAGAAGGGAATTCAGCACTACGGCGATGAGTTCGTCGGCTTTGTGGAAGGCTGGCGCGGCGTGCTCGACAACAACACCGTGGCGCTGACGCTGGAGAAGGTGGACGGCATTCTCGACCAGGGCGGCACCATTCTGCGCACCTCGCGCACCAACGTGCGCAAGATTGAGGGCGGCATTGAGAAGTGCGTGGAAACCCTCAAGGCCAACAAGCTCGATGCGCTGATCGCGATTGGCGGCGATGATACGCAGTCGGTGACCAATGCGCTGATTCAGGCTGGCGTGCCGGGCGTGGGTGTGCCCAAGACGATTGACAATGATTTGAACGGCACCGATGCCTGCTTCGGCTTTGACACCGCGGTGTCGATTGCCACCGAAGCCATTGACCGCCTGCACACCACCGCCGAGGCGCACAACCGCGTCATCGTGTGCGAAGTGATGGGCCGCGATGCCGGCTGGATCGCGCTGACGGCTGGTGTGGCCGGTGGCGCGCATGCCGTGCTGGTGCCCGAAAAGCAGATTGACCTCGATCACGTCTGCAAGCTGCTCAAGTACAACCATGACCACGGCAAGAAGTACGGCATTGTCGTCGTGGCCGAGGGCGCCAAGCTGCCCGACTCGGGCGCGCAGGCGACACACGGCACCAAGGTGGACTCCTTTGGCCATGCCCGTTTGAGCGGCATCGGCTCAATTCTGGCCGACGAGATCGAGAAGCGCACCGGCTATGAGACTCGCTCGGTGAACCTGGGTCACACGCAGCGCGGCGGCACGCCGACGGCCTATGACCGCATGCTCTCCACGCGTTATGGCCTGGCGGCCATCGATCTGGTTCATCAGGGCAAGTTCGGACGCCTGGTGGTGCTGCGCGGCACGAAGATCGAGGACATTCCGCTGGCCGACGCGATTGCCAAGAACCGCACGCTCGATGAGAGCTTCCTCTCGATTCTGGATGGTCTGGAACCGAAGGTTTAGCTTTTCGAAGCAGGTAGCGAATCAGTGAAGGGCCGGTCCGTACGGATCGGCCCTCAGCTTTTTGGCGAAGAGGAGCCGGAGAAGCGGGTGTGAATTGTTGAGGTATTTTTGTGGCAAAACCCCGAAAAAGCCGCAGGGGAAACCAGAAAAACACGTCCCGAATGCGCAAATTCATTGAACGGAACCGTAGGCTCAAGGTATAAGCAGGAGGCTGGCAGAAATCGACCGGCACTTCTTCCGGGTACCACCCAGAGAATAAGACGAGGGCATCATCATGAAGAGTTCGGCAGGCCGCAGTCCGGAGTTTCGCGAAGTGATGGATATCCGCCAGGCGTCGGATTATCTCGGTATCAGTCCCGACACGTTGTACAAGTATGCGTCGGAGGCGTTTGTGCCGGCCTTCAAGCTGGGCAATCGCTGGCGCTTCAAGAAGTCGCGGCTCGATGAGTGGATGGATCGCCAGTCCGGTATTCCGGCGGAAGTGGAAGTTGCCGCCGTGAAGCCGCGCCAGAAGAAGCCGGTGCGCTCGACGGGACGCCCGGAATCCCGGACCCGCAGCGTGCGCTCCTGAGTGCAGGAAGCTGAACTCTCTGGATCGGTTATGCTTGCCTCAAGCGCGGCTGCTCGCAGCCGTGGTTTCCCAGGCAAGGAGAAGCTTCATTGACGACTGACCTGACTCAGCCGGCCACCGATCCTCACCTGCAGCCCTCCTACTCTGTTGCCAATCGCGCACGCCGCGCTGTCTGGAATCTCTTCTACGCGCTTTTCTTTCGCACTTCTCCGCGCCCGTTGCATGGCTGGCGCTCGATGATTCTGCGCCTCTTTGGCGCAAAGCTCGCGCCGAACTGCCACTTCTATCCCAAGTGCCGCATCTGGGCGCCGTGGAACCTCGTTTGCGAAGAGGCCGTGGGGGTGGGCGATGATGCGGAGCTTTACAATCCCTCACTGCTGACCATCGGCTCGCACGCAGTCATTTCGCAGGGCGCGTATGTCTGCGGCGCGACTCACCTCTACAACGAGCCGTCGTTCCGGCTGGTCTCCTATCCCATGCGGATCGGTGCGTACTCTTGGGTCTGCGCCAAGGCGATTGTGAGTCCGGGCGTGAATGTGGGGGATGGCGCGATTCTCGCCATGGCCTCCATTGCGACCAAAGACCTGGAGCCTTTTGGCGTGTATGCGGGCATGCCCGCGCGCAAGGTGAAGGACCGTGATCGCGCGGCGGTTCCGGCACTGCTTTCAAAGTAGGCGTTTGCGTTTTGGTTCTGCTTCGCGAGGGACGCATGCGGAATTGCGCCCGCAGAATGTAAGATCGTGAAGATGAACTATGCAGGCCGGATTCGTAAGCTGCGGCGCGCGCTGCAGAAGCACCAACTGGAAGCGCTCTGGATCACCCATTTGCCCGATGTGCGCTACCTTTGCGGGTTTTCGGGCTCGAGCGCTGTACTGGTCGTGACGCGGCGCAAGGCTGCGCTTTTTACCGACGGGCGCTACACGCTGCAGGCCCGGCAGGAAGTGCAGGGCGCGACGGTTCACATCGCCGCCAAGTCCACCATCAAGGAAGCGGCCGCATGGGCTGCCGAGGAAGCGGAGTTTGCCGGGTTTGATCCGGCGAATACCCGTGTGGCGGAGCTCGAAAGCTACCGCGAGGCGTTGCCTCGCCGCCAGCGCGCGAAGTTCTTCCGTCCGATTCCTGAGCCGCTGGTGATGAATCTGCGCCTCATCAAGGATGAGGACGAGATCCTGCTGATGCAGGAAGCGGCGCTGATGGGCTGCAAGCTCTTTGACCTGATTGTGCCGCACATTCGCCCGGGCATGACGGAGATTGAAGTGGCCGCGGACCTGGAGTTCTTTGCGCGCAGCCTTGGAGCCGAGGGCATGTCGTTTGACACCATTGTGGCGAGCGGCGTGCGGTCGTCGATGCCGCACGGGCGGGCGTCACTGGCGAAGATCCCCCGCAAAGGGTTCGTAACGCTGGACTTCGGTGTTATTCTCAATGGTTATCTTTCTGACATGACGCGCACTGTGCACGTGGGCCGAGCGACAAAGGATGAGCAGTACGCCTATGATGCGGTTCTGGCTGCGCAAGAGGCAGGCGTGGCAGCGGTGAAGCCGGGGGCAACCATGGCCTCAGTGGATGAGGCGGCGCGCAGCGTTTTGCGCGAGGCGGGACTGGCCGAATACTTTACGCACGGAACCGGGCATGGAGTTGGCCTGGAGATTCATGAGCAACCCCGCTTTGCAGCAGGGCAGGAAGCAAAGTTGAAGCCGGGAATGGTGGTAACCATTGAGCCCGGTGTGTACCTGCCGGAGAAATTCGGCATCCGCATTGAAGACATGGTAGTGGTGACAGAGACAGGAGCCGCGGTGCTCACCCCTGCCACCAAAGCATGGATGGAACTGTAAAGCGTGACAGAGGCTGACAGACAACAATGAATCCAGAAGAATTGGGACAATTGAAGGAACTGATCGAGTTCCTGAAGCAGAATGAGATTGGCGAGTTTAGCCTGGAACGCGGCGACCTGAAGGTCAACGTGAAGTTTGGTTCCGAGCAGAGCAGCTCGTCTGCCGTGGACCTGGCGAGCCTGGCTCGCCTGATGGCCATGCAGCAGCCTTCGGCGGCGCAGCCCGCGTCGCCTGCCGTGCAGCACGTGGCTCCGCAGGTGCATGCCAGCGCGGCGGCTCCCGCTGTGGTCGAGGACGAGAACGCCGGACTGCACATTGTGAAGTCGCCCATTGTGGGCACGTTCTATGAGTCTCCCTCGCCGGGCGCGAATGCCTTCGTGAAGATTGGCGATCAGGTGGAGAACGGCCAGGTGCTCTGCATTGTGGAAGCCATGAAGCTGATGAACGAGATCGAATCCGACGCAGCCGGAGAAGTGGTCAAGCGTCTGGTGCAGAACGGGCAGCCCGTGGAATATGGCCAGCCCCTTTTCGCTCTGAAGGCACGGTAGCCAGAGACTATGTTTCGTAAAGTACTGATCGCCAATCGCGGCGAAATTGCGCTGCGTGTCATCAATGCCTGCAAGGAAATGGGCATTCGCACGGTTGCCATCTATAGTGAGGCCGACCGGCACTCGCTGCACGTGCGCTTTGCCGACGAGGCCATCTGCATTGGGCCGCCACGCTCGGCCGAGAGCTATCTGAATGTTCCGGCGGTGATCAGCGCGGCTGAGATTGCCGACGTGGACGCCATTCATCCTGGCTATGGACTGCTGAGCGAGAATGCGAACTTCGCGGAAGTCTGCCGCGCCTCGAACATCAAGTTCATCGGGCCGCCGCCGGAAGTGACGCGGCTGATGGGCGAGAAAGAGAAGGCACGCCAGGCTATGAAGAAGGCCAAGGTGCCGATTCTGCCTGGGTCCGACGGCATCATTGCCTCAGAAGATGAGGCGCTGGAGTGGGCGAAGTCGGTGGGCTATCCGGTCATTCTGAAGGCCAAGGCTGGCGGCGGCGGGCGCGGCATGCGCGTGATCCGCTCGGCGGCCGAGCTGCCGGCGCTCTACCAGGCGGCGAGCACCGAAGCAGCCAATGCCTTTGGCAATGGCGAGCTCTACATGGAGAAGTTCATCGAGCGGCCGCGCCACATCGAGTTTCAGGTGCTGGCCGATGAACACGGCAACGTGATGTCACTGGGCGAGCGCGAATGCTCCATTCAGCGGCGCCATCAAAAGCTGATTGAAGAAGCGCCTTCGCTGCAGGTGACGCCGAAGATGCGCGAAGAGATCGGCAAGACACTCAAGAGGTCGCTCGAAGCAGTGGGCTACCAGAATGCGGGCACCGTCGAGTTCCTGATGGACGAGGACGGCAAGCTCTACTTCATCGAGATGAATACGCGCATCCAGGTGGAGCATCCGGTGACGGAGATGGTCACGGGCCTCGACCTGGTGAAGGCGCAGTTGCGGATTGCGTCCGGAGAAAAGCTGTCAAGTATTGTGCCGGAGCCGGTGGTGATTCGCGGCCACGCGATTGAGTGCCGCATCAATGCCGAGCACCCGGAGAAGTTCACACCCTCGGCGGGCAAGATTACCGCGTTCAACGTGCCCGGCGGCAACGGCGTGCGCGTGGACACGGCGCAGTACTCCGAAGGGGTTGTGCCGCCCTACTATGACTCGCTGATCGCCAAGCTCATCACGCACGGCAAGGACCGCGAAGAGGCGATGAACCGCATGCAGCGCGCGCTGGAGATGTTTGTGGTGCAGGGCATTCACACGACGATTCCGCTGCATCAGAGGATCTTTGCCGATGAGGAGTTCCGCAAGGGCGAGTTTGACACGAAGTTTATGGAGCGCTTCTTTGAGCGCGAAAAAGAGCGCAAGGCCGTGAAAGAGTAGTCTTTCGCAAGGCAGGGAAAAGCCCCGGGCTGGCAGCAGCCTCGGGCTTTTTTTGCAGGGTGCGCCAGGAGGGCTTTTTGCCTGTATCGAAGCGCAAAAAAAACACCATTAACGTCCCAGAAGTTATTGATATCGTTGGACTTACCAGACATTAGGCTGGCAAGTCCTTTAGAATCAATGCGAAAATGCCCTTGCCGACGCGGGGGTTAATGTCGAAATGCATGGATATTGGTGCAGTTCCGGGGGGGGGGAGCGGCGTCTCCGCAGGGCCTGGCTGGATGCATCGCGCCGTTCGCACTCCTTGTCGACCTCTATTTCCAGCATAGCGAATTGAGGGGAAATTCCCGGCAGTTGCGAGAGGGATTTTCCGGCAGGCGTGGGTACTCCTGGGTTGGGCTGGGATTTGAAGAGAAATTTCGGTTAATGTTTCGCCTTTTGTTCTCTTTTAGGTGTACGATGATTTCGCGTCCCAAGGAGGGAAAAACGATGAGCCTTGCTGCCAGCTTTTTGCCTGAGTTTGACCATGAATTTGCCAACACGCGCCGGATGCTGGAGCTGGTGCCCAATGATCATTTGAGCTGGAAACCGCATGAGAAGTCGATGGATCTGGGGCGGCTGGCCTGGCATGTGGCGGATTTTCCAAGCTGGTGCAACGATCTGATGAGCAAGCCCGGCCTCTCAATGACGGCCGAGGATGGCGCAGAGTATGCCGAGGAGCGGACGGGCAAGAAGCGGGAGGATGTTCTGGCGCGCTTTGACAAGGATCTGCCTGAGGCGCGGGAGGCGCTTGCCGCGACCAGCGATGAAGAGATGGCCAGGAACTGGAAGATGGAGTGGATGGGCCAGACCGTCATCGATATGCCGCGCATCGCGGTGTATCGCAGCATGGTGATGAACCACATGATGCATCACCGGGCACAGTTGGGGGTGTATCTGCGTTTGCTGAATATTCCGATTCCCGGCCTTTACGGGCCTTCGGCGGATGAGATGCCTTCGTAAGCGGCAGCCAAAGCACAAGGGCATCCGTTGCGGATGCCCTTGTGATGAGATGGAGCCGGATTACTCGACGAAGTCGATTTTGACAGGGTGCGGGATGATGCCGCGCTCGTGGCCCATCTGGAGCAGCTTGCGGATGGCGGTGCGGCCGTCTTCGCCGTAGCTGAGGGTGCGCTCGTTCACGTACATGCCGACGAACTGGTTGGCCATCTCGGGGTCGAGGTCGCGGGCGTACTGCATGGCGTGCGCGAGGGCATCCTTGCGGTGGTCGAGGCCGAACTTGATGCTGTCATAGAGGGCCTTGGCGACGATGTGAATGACCTCAGGGCCGAGCGAGCGGCGAATGGCATTGCCGCCGAGGGGGAGGGGAAGTCCGGTCTGCTCCTGCCACCAGACGCCGAGGTCGATGATCTTGTGCAGGCCGCTGTGGGAGTAGGTGAGCTGGCCCTCGTGGATGATGAGTCCGGCGTCATATTTGCCGGCGAGCACCTGGGGAATGATCTGGTCGAAGGGGACGACTTCGGTTTCGATTTCGGGCGCGAAGAGCTTCAGCGTGAGATAGGCCGTGGTGAGGGTTCCGGGCACGGCGACCTTGATTTTGCGAATCTCGTCGAGCGTGTAGGGGCGCGGAGCGATGATCATGGGGCCGTAGTTTTCCCCGACCGAGCCGCCACAGGCCATCAGCGCGTAGTTGTCCTGAATGTAGGGGTACGCGTGGAAGGAGACGGCGGTGACATCGTAGAAGGCCTCGTTCATGGCCTTATGATTGAGCGTCTCAATGTCCGTAAGGGTATGCGTGAAGCGATAGCCGGGTACGCGCACGTTGTCGCTGGCGAGGCCGTAGAACATGAAGGCGTCGTCGGAGTCCGGGCTGTGCGCAATGGTGATTTCGCGAATGGCGGCATCGTTGGATGCGGGCGTCTGAGTGCTCACTACGGTCTTTGATCCTTTCAGCAGCAGTTACAAGTTGGAGGCGCGGGACAGGGGACTGGATGCGGCCGCGCGCCTGAGGTTTTTTGCCGAGCTAAAGTTACTCCGCAGAAATGTTGCGCTGGCGCAGGCGCGTGAAGCCGGCGGCGAGAGCGGCGGCTGCGGTGACCTTGAGTCCTTCGCCGGGCAGGAAGGGCACCATGCCGAACTCGAATGCGTGGGCCGGGCTGAGGTGCAGCAGCGTCATCAACCATGCGGAACCGCTGGTGAGCAGCAGCAGATCGGCCACCGCGGCCGCGATGAGAGCGGCGGCGAAGTTCGAGAGCAGGGGCTTGCGGCGGTCACTGGTCCGAAGCCGGCTATAGCCCCATCCGGCCAGCGCGGCGACGAACGGGAAGGCGATGAGATAGCCGCCGGTGGGGCCGAAGATGTGCAGCGGGCCGGGCACGCCCATGGGCGCGAGCACCGGCAGGCCGGCCATGGCCTCCAGCAGATAAAGCGAGAGCGAGGAGAATGCGATGGCGGGCCCGAGCAGAAGACCAATCGCCAGCACGGCCAGAGGCTGCAAGGTGAATGGGACCGGCGTGAAGAAGAGCGGGAACGAGATGTGAGCCGAGATGGCGACCAGCAGGCTGCCGGAGAGGGCGAGTCCCGTGTGGCGCAGCAGCGCGTGGCGGCGAGGGAGGACAGCGGGCGAAAGAGCAGTGGTTGTATTCATCGCTTATTCCAGTGAGGATTTCGAGGCCGTTTCCGGGATGGATTCCGGCGCATCTTTGTGCACCTGCGAGTTGTGGTCGCGGATGTGGCGGGCAATGCTGATGACCGTCCAGATCAGCGCCAGAATGCTCAATACGTATACGGCGTACAAATAACGCATGACAAATCAGTGTGGGTTCCGGGCATGGGGAATTGTGACCGGAACAGTCACCGCATAGGATAACAGGCGGCTGGCCGGGGATGCGCGCGGCGCTTCGCTGTATGAAGCAGGCCGGGAAACGGCAGGCCGGGCGTCAGTGTGCCGGATATCAGCCTTTGGAGGCCGGTGCGACGCACTGGTGCAGCCAGGTGGCGTAGGCTTGGCTGGCGGTGGCGTCGAGGATGAGGAGTTCGGGCACCTCATAGGAGTGCAGCTCGTGGAGCCGGGCCTCGAGTTGCGGCAGGCGCTCGCGGGTGGTCTTGAGCAGCATCAAAACCTCAGAGGATTGCTCGATCTGGCCTTGCCAGCGGTAGATAGAGGTCATGGGCGGCAGCATCTGCACGCAGGCGGCGAGGCGGGCTTCGATGAGGGAATGGGCGAGGCGCTGCGCTTCCTCAAGCGACGCGGCGGTGGTGAAGATGACACAGGCGGAGGGTGTGACGGCGGCAGGGGCTGAGGTCATGGAAGGGCTCCGGTTAAGATGGCTGGGGATACTTTAGCGGTTTTCAGGAGTTGCTGAATCTTTGCAGCCGCGCGAGGTGTAGAGATGAGAGCAGCGAGCGGTTGTGGCGGATGATTTTGAGGGCGCGGCGGCCGTGCCCGGATACAGAGACACCAGTAGTTTGCATCGAGAAGATTGAGGAGAAGAGATGGCGACCGAGATCAAGTTTGGAACATCAGGCTGGCGCGCAATTGTGGCGGATGAATTTACTTTTGGCAACGTGCGGCGTGCGGTGACGGGCATTGCAAAGTATGTGGCCGCGCAGCCGGGCGAGCACTCGGTGCTGGTGGGGCGCGATCCTCGCTTTCTGGGTGAGCTGTTCGTGGCCAAGACGGCAAATCTGCTGGCCTCGTATGGCGTGCGTCCGGTGGTGATTCCCGATGCCGCGCCGACGCCGGCGATCTCCTATGCGGTGCGTCAGCACAAGACGGGCGGCGCGATCAATTTCACGGCCTCGCATAATCCGCCGGAGTACAACGGCATCAAGTTCTCGACGCCGGACGGCGCGCCCGCGCTGCCGGAGGTGACCAAGCAGATTGAGGCGAATATTCAGGCGCTGGGCGATGCGCCGGTGGCCGATGCCGCCGAGCCGAAAGAGAAGTTTGAAGAAGTGGACGTGAAGCCCTCGTATCTGAAGCGGCTGGCGGAGCTGGTGGATTTGAAGGCGGTGAAGAAGTCAGGCATCAAGGTGGTGTTTGATCCTTTCTGGGGTGCGGCGCGCGGCTATAGCTGCCACATTTTGCGCGAGCACGGCGTGGAAGTGGCCACGGTGCATGATTACCGCGACGTGCTGTTTGGCGGGCACGCGCCCGAGCCGGACGACCACCTGCTGGGCAAGTGCAAGGAGAAGATGAAGGAGACCGGCGCGGCGCTGGGCATTGCGACCGACGGCGATGCGGACCGCTTTGGCATTGTGGACGGCGATGGCACGTTCATTCAGCCGAACTATGTCATTGCGCTGCTCTTTGACTACCTGGTGGAGACGCGCGGCTGGCGGAATGGCGTGGCGAAGTCAGTGGCGACGACCAACCTGGTGAATGCGCTGGCGGAGTTTCACAAGATTGAGCTGCATGAGACGCCGGTGGGCTTCAAGTACATCGGCGAGCTGATCAACAAGGACGCGATTGTGATTGGCGGCGAAGAGAGCGCGGGGCTGACGATTCGCGGCCACGTGCCGGAGAAGGACGGCGTGCTTGCCGGCCTGCTCATGGCCGAGATGGTGGCCGTGCGCGGCAAGAGCATTGGCGAGCAACTGAAGGCGCTGTTTGCCAAGGTGGGCGAGTTCTATCCGATGCGCGAAAACTTCCGGCTGACGCCGGAGGTGAAGGCCTCGTTTGTGGAGAAGATCAAGCACGACCCCTCGGAGATTGGCGGCCGCAAGGTCACCGGAGTGGTGCGTACGGATGGCCTGAAGCTGGTGCTGGACGATGGCTCGTGGGTCTGCTACCGGTTGAGCGGCACCGAGCCGGTGGTGCGCGTTTATTCCGAGTCGCGCAAGGAGTCAGAATTGCAGCCGTTGAGCGATGCCGCGAAGGCATGGGTAATGGCTTAGATTCCTGCCGGGAGAATTCTTGAAAAAGGCATTTCTTCTCCGTGCCGGACGCGGCATCCTTAGTGATTAGCTGGTTGTGTGTTCGGAATCACCGCAACACACAACCGGCATGGAGAAACACTTGCTGCCGCAGCCTCAGACAGTTCCGGTACCAGAACAGCCTCAGCCCACCAAAATGGAGCGGGTGATGGCGCTTACCCTGCGCCTGCGCCGCCGTGCGGCGACGGTGGCGATTGTGTTGATGGCGGTCTGCATTGGCTACTATGTGGTGGCGGGGCAGAACGGCCTCAAGTCGTATGAGCAGAAGCGGCACGAGGCGCAGCATCTGCAGCGGCAGATTGAAAACCTGCAGCAGGAAAACAGCCAGTTGCAGCAACAGGTGCATGCGTTGCAGAGTGATCCTGACGCGATTGAGCATGAGGCGCGCGAGCGCCTGCACTACGCCCGCCCGGGCGAGGTAATTTACACGCTCAACAATGCTCCGGCAGGTGCGAATGGCAGCAATCCCTCGACCCAGCCCGCGCCTTCTTCCTCCAGCCGGTAGCGCTGGGCTGCGACTATACTCGTGCCATGAGAGCAGCGCTGCGTTTTTTGTGGAACTCCACCCGTGGGCATCATTTGCGCCCGTGGAGGAGCGAATTCCTCAAATGGCGCATCGAGACCTATTCCGGCATGAAAGCAGAAGAGCTTACCCGCCAGCAGGTGCTGGCTTTTGTGTGGCGTGAGCGCCGCAACCTGATTCGCTTTTTGCGCTGGACCGAGGAAATGGAAGGCTACCGCAAGCAGGCGCAGCGCGCACAGCGTTCGCTGTAGAGAAATACGGAGAGACAGACTTGGATTCACGGCGGCAGTTTTTGAGGAAGTCCCTGATGGCGGCGGCAGCCGGCAGCCTGAGCGGTACGGCGCTGGCGGGCTGCGGCGGGCACAAAGCGCATACGATTCCGGCGCAGGCGATGGCTCCGCATCTGCATGAGGTGAGCGGGCCACGCTCGCTGCGTGCGCATGCGGCGGCGGCAGGCTTGCTGGTGGGCTGCGCGGTCAATCCCCGCGGCCTGGATGGAGAGCCTGCCTATAGCCAGACGGTGGCCGAGCAGATGAATCTGCTGGTGGCCGAAAACGCGATGAAGTGGGGACCGCTGCGGCCCACGATTGACACCTTTGACTTTCGCCCGGCGGACGACATCATGGATTTTGCCGCGCGGCACCATCAGCAGGTGCGCGGGCATAATCTCTGCTGGCATGAGGAGCTGCCGACCTGGTTTGCCTCTGAGGTGAACAAGGGGAATGCAAAGGAGATTCTGATTCAGCACATTCAAACGGTGGTGGGCCGCTATGCCGGGCGCATTCAGTCGTGGGATGTGGTGAATGAGGCGATTCACCCGAAGGACGGCCGGCCGGATGGTCTGCGCAAGTCGCCCTGGCTGGAGCTGCTGGGCCCGGATTACATTGACATTGCGTTCCACACGGCGCGTCTGGCTGATCCGCACGCGCTGCTGACCTATAACGACTATGGCATTGAGAAGGACACGCCTGAGGACACGATCAAGCGCGGCGATGTGCTGATGCTGATTCGGCGCATGAAGGCGCGCGGCGTCCCGCTGGATGCAGTGGGGATTCAAAGCCATCTGACGGCGGGCGACCCGATGCCGGGCGCGGGGCTGCAGGCCTTTGTGCAGGAGTGCGGCCGCCTGGGGCTGCAGGTATTTGTGACCGAGATGGATGTGAATGACAAAAAGCTGCCGGCGGCGGTGGAAGAGCGCGATCAGGCGGTGGCGAAGGTCTATCGCGACTACCTGACAATGATGCTGGCCGAGCCCAATGTAACCGCCGTGCTGACGTGGGGCGTCACGGACAAATACACGTGGCTGGACGGGCCGAAGTTCGGGCGCGCGGATGGACGGCCGGAGCGTCCGCTGCCGTTTGACTCTGACTATCAGCCCACGCCGGCCTTTTTTGCCGAGCGCGCGGCGCTGGACTCGCGGGCGGCGCGGCTGGCCAGCCCGATGCGTCCGGGCGATCCGTATGCACCGTTCCGGCCCGGTTCAGCGCGGGGCGGAGCGGCTGCGCCACAATCGGAGCGGCAGTAGGAAACGGATTGCCGGTTTCATCCGTCTACATAAAGAAGTTGAGAGAGTCCTCCTTGGTGCGTCTTCGTTTCTGCCGGTATCTGGTGTGGCTGGCTATGTTGAGTATGTGTTGCATGGCCCATGCGCAGGAGCCATTCCCCGGCGAGCCCGCGCACCTGCCCAAGCATGCGGAGCCGTTGCCTCCGCCGGGTGTGCAAAACTACGGACATCCGCCCTTGCCCTCGCAGCAGGACCCCGGCGTGCTGCGCGTGACCACGAACCTGGTGCTGGTGCCCACGCTGGTCGAGCGTAGTGATGGCTCCATTGTGTATGGGCTCAACGCCAGCGACTTCAGCCTGTATGACAATGGCGTGCCGCAGCAGGTGCATCTGGACGATGACATGGACCTCACGCCCATCTCGCTGGTGGTGTGCGTGGAGCGGGGCCGCGACGCTCCGCTGGTGCAGGAGGAGATTCAGCAGTTGGGCACGCTGTTGCAACTCTTCACGGGCGGCGGCCATACCGATACGGCGCTGGTGGCCTTTGATTCGAAGCCGGTGTATCTGGATGGGTTCTCGAGCAACCCTTCGTATGTAGAACAGGACCTGCAGAATCTTGCGCCGGGCAATGGCGGCGCGGCCATTCTGGATGCGGTGGGTTTTTCGCTGGACCTGTTGGAGCATCAGCCCGCGGATCATCGCCGCGTGCTGTTGCTGGTGAGCGAGTCGCGCGACCACGGCAGCACGCATGTGACGATTCCGTCGCTGGTTGAGCGCATTGGGCAGAGCAACACGCTGGTGCTGAGCCTGGTGTTTTCGCCTTCGCGGGCGGAGTTGAACAACTGGGGCCACGGCGGCGGTTCGAGGGGCACGATGAACCTGCTGGCTCCGCTGATGATGACGTACAACGCGATGCGCAAGAATGTTCCGCGCACGCTGGTGCACATGACGGGCGGCGAGTATGCGCCGTTCGGGCGCGACAAGCGCTTCCAGATGGATGTAGTCGAGCTGGCCAATCACGCCTACAACCGCTATCTGCTGAGCTTTCATCCTACGAACCTGACGCCGGGGCTGCATCACCTGGAGGTGAGGCTGAACAACGGCCTGCATGCCATTGTGATTGCCCGCGCCAACTACTGGGCGACGAGCCCATCTGGCTGAGGGACGCGCGGCGCGGGGACAGCAACAGAGATTTCAGAATCAGGAGAGCAGAACCATGAGTGAGACAGTACAGTTGCGCGCGAGCGATGGATTCGATCTGGATGGGTATGTGGCGCGTCCGGAGGGTGAACCTATCGGCGGGTTGGTGGTAGTGCAGGAGATCTTTGGCGTGAACCGGCACATTCGCTCGGTGGCCGATGGTTATGCGCGGGATGGATTTCTGGTGGTGGCTCCGGCGCTGTTTGACCGCTATGAGAAGGGCGTGGAACTGGAGTACAGCGGCGCGGATATGGAGAAAGCGCGGTCATTCATGCCGAAGCTGAACCTGAATGATGCCGTGAGCGATGTGGCCGCCGCGCTGCACTGGGTGCGGCAGGAGTCGAACAAAAAGTGCGGCGTGATTGGCTATTGCTTTGGCGGCTCGCTGGCGTGGCTGGCGGCGACGCGTCTGCACACCGATGTGGCGGTGGGCTATTACGGCGGCATGATCAGCAAGTTCAATGACGAGCAGCCGCGCTGCCCGGTGATGCTGCATTTTGGATCGCAGGACAAACACATTCCCAAAGAGGGCGTGGACGAGGTGCAGGCCGCGCATCCCGAGGTGCAAATCTACTGGTATGACGCCGATCACGGCTTCAACTGCGACGTGCGCTCCAGCTACGACGCTGCCTCTGCGAAAGTAGCGCGGGAGCGTTCGCTTGCCTTTCTGAAGCAGCATTTGCAGGGCTAGGGCAAACGGCATCTTCGCATCGATTCACCGCGCCGGGCATCGAAACCAGTAGTTCAAGCAGGGAAGTTATTGCAGAGCATGCCGAAGGCAGAACGAGAGCGCGCGTCCGCGCCGTCACAAGCAGAGACAGAGAACAGGCAGGAAGCAGGCGCCGGGGCCACACCCCGGCGGCTTGATTTTTCGCATGCCTGGCGGGCGCTGCGGCACCGCAACTTCCGGCTGTTTTTCAGCGGGCAGAGCATTTCGCTGATCGGCACGTGGATGACGCGCATTGCCACGGCGTGGCTCGTCTACCGGTTGACGCATTCGGCGGTGCTGCTGGGCACGGTGAGCTTTGTGGGGCAGATTCCCACATTTTTGCTGGCGCCGTTTGCGGGCGTGTGGGCCGACCGGCTGAACCGCCGCACGGTGCTCTTGTGGACGCAGGGGCTGGCGATGGTGCAGTCGCTGATGCTCGCCGCGCTCACGCTGACGCATCGCATTACGATTCCTGAGATTCTTGCGCTGGCCGTCTTTCAGGGCATGATCAATGCCTTTGACATGCCGGCGCGGCAGGCCTTCATGGTGCAGATGGTGGAGTCGCGCAACGATCTGCAGAATGCGATTGCCATCAACTCGTCGATGGTGAACCTGGCGCGGCTCATTGGGCCGTCGCTGGCGGGCATCATCATTGCGGCGAGCAGTGAAGGGTACTGCTTTCTGATTGACGGGGTCAGCTATATTGCGGTGATTGTCTCGCTGCTGCTGATGCGCATTCATGCGGTGGAGAAGAAGGGCGAGCGAGCCTCAATGGTGGAGCAGTTGCGCGAGGGATGGTCTTACGTCTCGCACTTTGTGCCGATTCGCAGCATTCTTGCACTGTTTGCCATTCTGAGCCTGATGGGATGGCCGTTTGTGGTGTTGATGCCGATTTTTGCGGCCAAGGTGCTGCACGGCGGGCCCAACACGATGGGTTTTTTGATGGGCGCGGTCGGGGTGGGCGCGCTGGTCTCAGCGCTGGTGCTGGTGGTGCGCAAATCGGTGCGCGGGCTGACGCGCATTATTCCCATTGCGGCGGTGATTTTTGGCTGCGGACTGATTGCGTTTGGATTTTCGCGCACGATGTGGCTGAGCATGATTCTGATGCTGTTCACCGGCTACGGCATGATGCAGGGGCTCACGGCCAGCAATACGGTGATTCAGACGCTGGTGGATGAGAAGATGCGCGGTCGCGTGATGAGCTACTACACGGCGGCGTTTGTGGGCATGGCTCCGTTTGGGAGCCTGCTGGCGGGCTTTCTGGCGCACTGGATGGGCGCGCCGCGCACGGTGATTTTGAATGGGAGCCTCTGCATTGTGGGGGGCTTGTGGTTCTGGTCGCAGTTGCCGGCGATTCGGCGGGACATGCGGCCCGTTTATGAGCGGCTGGGAATCATGCCGCCACGCGAGCCGGCAGTGGCCGAAGAGGCCGCGCGGTGAGTCGAAGAAAAGGCGATATTCGGCATGGAAGCGGGCTGGCCTGCAATGGGCGTTGATGTTACTCTTAATCCAGACACTTAGGAAGTGTATTGCAACTGAAACGAAAGAGGAGTACGCACCGCTGTGCTGGCACCCGTAAAGAAAACTGAAATCATCTCGCAGTTCCGCACTCACGACAGCGACACTGGCAGCCCTCAGGTCCAGATCGCAATCCTGAGCGAGCGCATTGGCGAGCTTACCGAGCACTTCAAGACCCACGCGAAGGACCACTCCTCGCGCCGCGGCTTGCTGAAGCTGGTGAGCAAGCGCCGCCGTCTGCTCGACTATCTCAAGCTGCATGACACCGACAGCTACCGTGATGTCATCGGCAAGCTCGGAATCCGTAAGTAGGTAAAGCGGAAACTCTTGTCCCCTGCGCGCACGCGATACGGATTCAAGGGAAGGGATGGGGCGCGGCAGCCAGCAGCATATGTAGCTGGTTCTGCCTGTGATTTGGCATCAGCCCCATCCGGCTTTCCTCGCTACGAGCCCGCTCCCGGGCTCCGTCGCTGGGCTGTCGCCCGCGTGCATCCCACCCCCACAATCCTCTCCGCGCTCTTCCCGGCAATTCCCACTGGAATGACTCTTCGCGGAGTGGTCTGCTCTGAAACGAGGATGATATGAAACAGGACGTAACCGTCGAATTGACCGGTGGCAAGAAGCTGCATTTTGAAACCGGCCGTATGGCCAAGCAGGCTTCCGGCGCCGCGCTGGTCACCCAGGGAGAATCTGTTGTGCTGGCGACCGCCGTGGCCGCCCCCGATCCCAAGGAAGGTATTGATTTCTTCCCCCTCACGGTGGATTACCGTGAATACGCTTATGCTGGTGGCCGCATTCCCGGCGGATTTATCAAGCGCGAAGGCCGCCCGAGCGAGCGCGAAATTCTTACCAGCCGCCAGATTGACCGTCCCATCCGCCCGCTGTTTCCTGAGGGCTTTCGCAATGAGACGCAGGTGATCGCGCTGGTCTTCTCGGCCGACCGGGAAAATGATCCTGACATTGTGGGCATCAATGCGGCGAGCGCCGCGCTGGCCCTTTCGGATATTCCTTTTGCCGGGCCGGTGGGCGCGGTGCGCGTGGGCCATGTGAATGGCGAGTACCTCATCAACCCGTCGTATGCCGAGCGCCGCGAAAGCAGCATCAACATCACGGTTGTCGGCACCATGGACGGCATTGTGATGATCGAGAGCGGCTCGACCGAAGTGCCGGAAGAAGTGGTGTTGGGCGCGATCGACTTTGGCCACACCGAGATCAAGAAGATTGTGGCGGCCATCAATGAGCTGGCGGCCAAGGCCGGTAAGCCGAAGCGCGCTGTGACTGCTCCGGAGTTTGACGAGGCCTATTTCGAGACCCTGAAGAACAAGATTGGCGCCCGCCTGGCCGATGCGCTCGATACCAAGACGCATCCGAAGACGGAAAGCTATGCGCTGGTCAAGCAGATCAAGGACGAGCTGGCGGCCGAGATTCCGGCGGACGAAAATGCCGGCGCGGCCAAGAAGAAGCTGGCTCATTACTATGAACTGCTGCGCGAGAAAATCTTCCGCGAGCAGGTGACCAAGGATCGCGTTCGTCCGGATCGCCGCGGGTTTGATGAGATTCGCCAGATCACGATTGAAGTGGGCGTGCTGCCCCGCACGCACGGTTCGGCGCTCTTCACGCGCGGCGAAACGCAGGCGCTGGTGACGGCGACGCTGGGCACCAACGATGATTCACAGCGCCTGGAAACCTTTGAGGGCGAGCAGAAGAAGCGCTTCATGCTGCACTACAACTTCCCGCCGTTCTCGGTGGGTGAAGTGGGCCGCATGACCGGCGTGGGCCGCCGCGAAGTGGGCCACGGCGCACTGGCCGAGCGCGCCATCAGCGCCGTTCTGCCGGGTGAGGACGAATCGCCCTACGCGCTGCGCGTCGTGTCGGACATTCTGGAGTCGAACGGCTCCTCGTCGATGGCCTCGGTGTGCGGCGCAAGCCTCGCGCTCATGGATGCGGGCATTCCGCTGAAGGGTGCGGTGGCCGGCGTGGCGATGGGCCTGGTGAAGGAAGGCGACGAGTACGCCATCCTGACCGACATTGCGGGCGCGGAAGACCACTACGGCGACATGGACTTCAAGGTGGCCGGTACCCGCAAGGGCATCACGGCGCTGCAGATGGACATCAAGATCAGCGGCATCACCGGCCAGATCATGCGCGAGGCCATGGAACAGGCGCGCCGCGGCCGCATGTTCCTGCTGGACAAAATGGATGAGGTTCTGGCGGCTCCGCGTGAGGAGAAGTCGAAGCACGCGCCGCAGATCCGGACGGTACAGATTCCGACCGACAAGATTCGCGATCTGATCGGGCCGGGCGGCAAGACGATTCGCGGCATCATCGAGGCCACGCAGGTCAAGATCGACGTGGACGACACGGGCCGCGTGAACATTGCCTCCAGCGACGAAGAAGGTCTCAAGAAGGCGCTGGCGATGATCAACGACCTCACCGCCGTGCCCGAAGTGGGCAAGACTTATCTGGGCAAGGTGGTTCGCCTGGCCGAGTTCGGTGCGTTTGTTGAGATCTTCCCGGGCACCGACGGACTGCTGCACATCAGCGAGATTGCCGAGCATCGCGTCAAGGAAGTGAAGGACGAGCTGCACGAAGGCGATCAGGTGATGGTGAAGGTTCTCGGCGTCGAGGGCAACCGCATCAAGCTCTCGCGCAAGGCCGTGATTCGCGAGCAGCGCCAGAAGCTGGGTCTGCCCGAACCGGGTGCCGAAGCTCCGGCAGCCGCCGAAGGCCAGCCGCGCGCAGAGCGTGCCGAACGCGCCGAGCGTCAGCCGTCGTCCAATGCCAGCACCATCACCATTGAGGGCGGCGAGGATTTCGACGACTTCGATGAAGAGGGTGGCGAAGAGGGCGGCGAGGGCGAAGACGAGAACTTCAACCGCGAAGACACGCCGAACAGCGCTCCGGGTGAGCGCCGTCCCGCCGGCGCGGGTGCCGCCGGCAATCGTGGCCGCCGCCGCCGTCGTGGCCGTGGCCGTGGACCGGGCCAGGGCGGCGGTGGCAACCGCGGACCCCAGTAAATCATTCTGACCAGAGAGGCTGCGCATCGCGCGGCCTCTCTGCTTTTTGGGAATGACTGTGCGCATCACGCTTCTGTTTCTCGTTCTTGGCACGATCTGGGGCAGTGCCTGGCTGCTGCATTCCGAGCCCTACTCCGGGCAGCCGCTGCTGGCGGCGGGCACATTTCGTTTTGCGCTGGCGGCAGTACTGCTGGGCGTCGCCGCGGCGTTCCAGTTCGCTTTCCGGCGTAGCGGCCAGAGCCGGGCCGCGACTGCGCACCCCTCTTTCTGGCGTTCTTCGGCGATGCTCGGCGTGCTGCTGCTGGCGCTGCCCTACGCGTGTTCCGCGGCGGCCTCGCGGGCGGGCGTGGCGGCGGGCCTTCCGGGAGCCATCTATGCCGCCATGCCGCTGGCCGTGCTGCTGCTGTTGGAAGAGGATGTGCCGGGGCGCATGCCGGTGCTGCTGCTCGGCTTTGCGGGTGTTTCGCTGCTGGTGATTCAGGGGCTGCAACTGGATATCGCGCATTGGCGGGGCGAGCTGCTGCTGCTGGCCGGTATGGCTGCGAATGCGGCGGCGCTGGCCTATGTGGTGCGCGGCGGCAGGGAACGGATGCGTGCAACAGCTTCTCTGGCCGGATGCGCGGTGCAGTGCGCCGTGGCGGCGGTGCTGCTGGCATTGGCGGCCACTCTCGACGGGCAATGGCCCGCCGCGACCGGTGTTGCGCATGCTTTTGCGGGAATTCTCAGCCCTGCTGTCGTCATGGAAGCGGTGATTACGTCTATCACTTTGCCGATGATGTACCTGTTGCTGCGCCGGGCCGGCGGGGTTCCGGTGGCGGCGGTGCAGTGGCTGGTCACGTTGACGGGGTTCGCGGAGGCTGCGTGGTTTCTTGGGCTTCGCCTGATATGGGAGAACTGGGCGGGATGCGCTCTGATTGTCCCGGCTCTTGTGATGTTGCTGCGGGAGAGAGGGCCGGAGTGGCCAGCCGACCTCTAATATCTGGCCAAAAGGGAAGAGGCATCGGGTAACTAAGCGGATAACTGGAGATACCTTTTCTCTTCGTGAACACCTAAAGAATTGAGGTAGACTGCCGCGTATGAGCGCTTCCTTGTACATCGTCGTGGAAGGCGAAGACCCCGGTTACGATATTTTCGTGAACGGCCGCGCGCTGGCACGCAACGAAGACTCGCTCGAAAAGCTGGCGATGCGTCTCGGAGTGCCGCCTCTGCTCGATTTTTTCTCGGCTGACGAGAACTCGATGGCGCTGCTGCTGGAAGAAGGCGCGGGCGACCCGGCCTGGGCGCAGACGTTGCCGCCGCCGCAGTGGTTTTCTCCGACCGACGGGCTGGTTACCGTGCGGGCGCTGCTGGATTATCTGCAGCAGAATCCCACGTCTATGGGCTCAGACACGGGAGCGGTGGTGACGGAACTTGCCGAATACGAAACCGTGCTGAGCAAGACCGCCAATCGGGATCTCCGCTGGCAGTTGGCAGTGAGCTGGCGCTAAGCCAGATCCTTCCTGCGCGAACGCGCCGTCATGTGCTAGCGCCCAAATTGCCGCAGGTGATGGTCGGTGTGCAGCCATGCCCAGCGCATCCATTCTTCCTGCGTCAGGGGGCCGAAGTAGGCGTGCGGGCGGCCTTCCAGAGGTGCATCCAGCAGAAGCCGCGTTCGATGCAACATCTCTTTCCTGTCGCGTTCAAACTCCACGGGCGGTGTGCCCTCGCGGAGCTGATCAATCTGCGGAGGCGTCGGCACATTCTTCGCCCAGGGCACGGGAACCTCAAGCGCGAGCTTCTTCAGCAACCACGGCGGCAGGCCCAAGCCAGAAGCTGTGACCTCTTTTTCTCCCATGGCCACCTGCGCTGAATCACAAAGATGGCAAATCATCTGGTGCGCGTTCATGCGGCCCCATCGCGCTGCATCGTCAGGGCGAAGTGCAGCAATGCGCTGGCACACCTGATCAAAGCAGCCGGGAGTGGTGAGCCTTTTCATGCCCACCAGCATACATCAGGTTTGAGCCAGGGAAGCTACTTCCAGATGCCGAGCAGTTGCCGCACCAGAATGATCTGTCCGGTGTGGTAGCTGGTGTGGTCGGCTGCGAGCAGCACTTCGCGCAACAGCGTCTGGCCATCTCCCCAGGGGATTTTGGAGTAGAGGTTGGAGCGCGGATCGCTCATCAGCTTCTCGAACTCTTCCATGTCCTGTTGAATGGCGGTGACGGTCCGTTGCCAGTCCTCTGGATGCTGGGGCGCGGGATTTTTGGGCCAATAGTCGGCCGACCACTCGGGCTCGGTGTATTCGGGATTGGTGCAGAAGTTGATGAGGTCGTGCAGCGTGAAACGGATATGTTCGAGCAGCTCCCACGCACTGTGGGGCAGCCCTGGCGGGCGGGTGCCGTAGTGCTCGGCAGGGAAGTCTTTGACAGCCGCGGTCAAGTCGGCATGCGCACCCTGCCCGCGCAAAAAGGGAATCAGTGTGTCGCGCAGTAAATGGTCGTGGGTCGGCATTGAAAAATCGCTCCTGCTGGTTTGGATGCAGAAGCCATCGAGGCCGATGACAATAAGAAGAACCCCATGCCCTGCGCATGATTCCACGTGGACATGGGGCCCGGGAGCTGCCGTTACGAGACGCTGACCTGTGCTGCCTCGCGCTTGTCATTGAAGACGTTGCCGAGGCGCTTGATCTGCGCGCCGACTCCGCGCAGTTTTTCTTCAATGTGCTCGTAGCCGCGATCAATGTTGTAGACACGGTCGAGAATGGACTCGCCGTTGGCGACCAGCGCGGCGAGCACCAGCGAAGCCGAGGCACGAAGATCAGAGCACATGACGGCTGCGGCCGAGAGCGGCGTTTTGCCGCGCACAGAGGCGATGCGGCCATCGGTTTTGATGTTTGCGCCCATGCGTACGAGTTCCTGCACGTGCATGAATCGATTTTCGAAGATGTTTTCCTTGACGAGCGTGGTGCCTTCGGCCTGCGTGGCAAGCGCCATGTACTGCGCCTGCATGTCCGTAGGGAAGCCGGGATACTCTTCGGTGGAGACGTCGATGGGCTTCAGATGGCCCTCGCTGCGCACGCGCAGGGAGTCTTTGCCGAGCACGTCGATGCGAACGCCTGCTTCTTCAAGCTTGGCGATGACGGCGCCCAGGTGCGCGGGGTTGCAGTGGCTCACGCAGAGGTCGCCGCCGGTGATGGCTCCGGCGATGAGAAAGGTGCCGGCCTCAATGCGGTCAGGATTGATGCGATGGCGCGCGCCGTGGAGCTTTTCGACGCCCTGAATGCGAATCTCTGAAGTGCCGGCGCCCTCAATCTGCGCGCCCATGGCGGTGAGCAGGGCGGCGAGGTCAGTGACCTCGGGCTCGCGGGCAGCGTTCTCCAGAACAGTCTCGCCCTCGGCCAGCACGGCGGCCATCATGAGGTCTTCAGTGCCGGTGACGGTGATTTTATCGAAGTGGATCTGTGCGCCCTTCAGGCGTTCGGCGCGGGCCTCAATGTAGCCGTGCTCATAAACAATGGTGGCGCCCATCTGCTCCAGACCCTTGATGTGCAGGTCGATGGGGCGCGCTCCGATGGCGCAACCGCCGGGCATGGAGACGCGAGCCAGACCGGTGCGGGCCACGAGCGGACCGAGCACCAGCGCACTGGCGCGCATGGTCTTGACGATCTCGTATTTCGCGGTGGGATCAGAAAGCACGCGGCAACTGATGGTCGTGCGATGCTGCGCGCGGCCATAGCCCAGCTCCACTTCCGCGCCCATTGAGGTGAGCAGCTTGCGCTCGGTTTCAATGTCGCGCACCTGCGGAATGTTTTCGAGAATAACTTCATCTTCAGTGAGGATGGCCGCCGCCATGCAGGGAAGCGCCGAGTTTTTTGCGCCGCTCACCCGGACCGTGCCGATGAGTGGATTGCCGCCGCGAATTACAAATTTGTCCATGGGATATTGATGAGCTTCTCGCAGGATATGCCGGAAACTTCCTGTGGAAGGATTCCGGTTGTTCTTATTGAAATGGAAGAGTGCCGAAGGAGAGAAGTAGTCTTTGTGGTTCGTGTGCACCGGTTCGGCAGTCTCTTGCAGGAAAAGAAATTGCTGGGGCCTTTAGGTGCCGGCCCCGAGATCTTCAATGGCGCGGCGCACATTGCCGTTGGAGTTGGCCAGCCGCCGCACGGCTTCCGGTTTGTCCACACCGGCTTTGAGCATCACCAAAGCCACCGGCACGCTGCGGCCCGCGGACTTGATGACATTCACGGCCTCGTCGCGGCCAATCTGGCAGGCGCGCATCAGGATGCCGATGCCGCGCTCAATCAGCTTGGAGTTTTGCATGTGCACGTTGACCATCAGGTTTTCGTACACATAGCCCAGGCGCGTCATGGCTCCGGTGGTGATCATGTTGGTGATCATTTTTTGAGAGGTCGCAGCCTTCATGCGCGTCGAGCCGGAGACGACTTCAGGGCCGACCTCCGCAACGATGGCGATGTCTGAGGCCTCTGCCAGCGGAGTGCCCTGATTGCAGGTGATGCAGGCGGTGCGGGCTCCGCGCTCGCGGGCGTAGGCCACGGCGGCGACGACGTAGGGCGTGCGTCCACTGGCTGAAAGGCCAATTACCACATCTTTGCGGCTGGGGCGGCGGCGGGCAATGTCGCGCTTGCCCAGTTCTTCTGAGTCCTCGTTGACTTCCACCGGCGAGGCCAGAGCCTTGGGCCCACCGGCCATGATGTACTGCACGGTCTGCGGGCTGGTGGAAAAATACGGAGGGCACTCGCAGGCATCGAGCGAGGCAATGCGTCCGCTCGAACCGGCACCGATGTAAATGAGGCGGCCGCCATCGCGAATGCTGCGGGCGACCCAGTCGATGACCTCGGCGATCTCGGGCAGTGCTTTTTTCACTGCCGCGGCGACCTTCTGGTCTTCGTGGTTAATGATCTTTGCGATCTCAAGGGCGGACTTGGTATCAAAGCCCTGCGAGGCTTCGTTGGGAGTTTCCGTGGTCAGGTCATGAATATCCATGACTGACCGGGTCCCATTCGAGGCCGCTGCAATGTCCGTATTGGGAGGCGTTGACGTGACCATTTCTCCGGCTTTAGTGCAAAATCTTCCGCATTAAGTGTAACGCGCAGCGGCTGGCTTGCGAATTCTTTTCGAACGGATTTGAGCAGGAAACGCTCTCTCTGTTCTTATCTGGTACGGAAGCGGCTACAGTGCCTCGACCACGGCATCATGAAAGGCTGGGCGCACCTGCTGAATCAACTGGCTGGCGCGATCGGGCCACGTGCGGTTGGTGAGCAGCACCACGGCAAGATCCTGCTCCGGATCAATCCAAAGCGAGGTGCCTGCATAGCCCAGGTGCCCGAAGGCGCGCTCTCCGAAATATTTTCCGGAGGAAGACTCTGGACGTGAGGGCGTGTCCCATCCGAGGGCGCGTGTTGTGCCGGCCGGCTCCGGCTGGCGCGCGGTGAAGAGGTGCATGGTTTCATCGCGGAAGAGCGGCTTGGCGTCATCCTGGCGGCGGCCCTTGCGCAGATAGGTCTGCGCAAAGCGCAGAATGTCAGACGCGCTGCCGAAGAGTCCTGCATGCCCGGCGAGTCCGCCCATGGCGGCGCAATTTTCATCCTGCACTTCGCCCTGGATGGTGCGGTGCCGGAAGCTGTTGTCGATCTCCGTGGGAGGGATGAAGGCCTTCCACGTCTCAGGCGGGCAGAAGCGCAGGCTGTGCAGCGCGAGGGGCGAAAAGATATTTCTATGGCAGTAGCGCGCCAGATAATCGCCCGAGAGCACCTCGATGGCCTTGCCGAGCAGAAGAAAGCCGATATCGGAGTATTCCGTGCGGGTGCCCGGTGCGGCGGTCAGCGGCAACTTCAGCGCGGCTCGCAGCATGCCCTCGGGCGTGGGATGCTCTTCAAAGAGCCGGGCATAGCCGGGCAGGCCGGAGGTGTGCGCCAGCAGCATGCCGAGCGTAACTTTTTCTTTTCCGCTGCCGGGCGCCATGCCCACCACAAAGCCGGGCATAATGTCGCCCACGCGCGCCTGTAGCTTGAGGATGCCGCGCTCATGGAGCAGCATGGCCGCCGAGGTGGTGGCGATCACCTTGGTGAGGCTGGCCAGATCGTAGACCGTGGAGGGCGTGACCGCGGGTGCGTCTGGCTCATAGGTGAAGCGGCCGACGCCTTCCAGCGCCAGCATCTGCCCGCGGGCATAAACGCCAAACGAAGCGCCGGGAAACGCGCGCTCGTTAATAGCGCTGCGAAGCACGTCAATGGCCCGGGCAAAGCGGCTTGCGCCTTCGCGGGCAGAGTCAGGAGGTGTAACTTTCGGTGGAAACATGGACCTCCCATCCTAAACCGAGTGAGCCCTGAACGCTCACCATCCAAGGAAGAAAACCGTCCAACCTATGGTGGAACGGCAATCATTTGCCCGGCTAGCGGATATTTTCAAAGTAGTCTGATGCAAAATGAAGTTAGCCCAAAATAAATTTCATCGGTTCGACAGGCATGTTCCTGCTTGAGCTGATTCAGAGCCGTACCGCGAAACCGGAACGATACCGAGGGACCGGTAGCGTGACTGAGGCCGCGCCGGTTAGCTAATGAGAGGATGATGAGCGAAGAGAATCAGCAGCAGCCGGAGTTGGAAGCTACTCCCGCGCCGCAGACAAAGCCGCGCAACGAGATGAGGCAGTGGGTACGCGATCTGCTGGTATCGGTCGTGGTTTCGGTGGTGATTATCACCTGTCTGTATCAACCCGTGCGCGTGGAAGGCACCAGCATGCAGCCGGAGTTGCGCAATAGCGACCGGCTCTTCATCAACAAGTTTGTCTATCACTTTGAAGGCATCTCTCGGGGCGACATCGTGGTATTTCATTACCCGCTCAATCCCAAGGAGAGCTTCATCAAGCGCGTGATCGGGCTGCCTGGCGACCATATTCGCATCGATCAGGGCACGGTGTATATCAACGGCAAGGCGCTCAAGGAGCCGTATGTGCCCGCGCGCTACCGCGATCATCGCTCCATGGCCGCCGGCGTGGTGCCACCCCACGAATATTTTGTGATGGGCGACCACCGCAACATCTCAGAAGACAGCCGCGACTTCGGCCCGGTACCCCGCAGCGACATCTATGGCAAGGCCTCATTTGTCTACTGGCCTGCCAGCCAGATGGGGGTCATTCACTGAGTTGTCGTGGTTTCGGCAGCCCGGCCCTGTGCGGGATGCTCCGGCGATAGACGGATCCGCACGCAATTCCGACCATCGGTCTTGGCGTCATAGAGTGCCTGGTCGGCGCGGCCCAGCAGAGAACCCATGTTGTCCTGAGCGTTCAGCGCTGTCACCCCGGCGCTAAGGGTGCATTGCGAAGGATGGTTCTTCGCCACGCGCTCACGGATGCGGTTCAGAATCGCTTCGGCGCTTTCCAGTGAAGTGCTGGGCAGCACCAGGAGAAACTCATCGCCGCCGTAACGGCCCACCTGGTCATAGGGGCGAAGGCTTTCTCGAATGAGATCGGCGGCATGCACGAGGGCGAGATCTCCGGCGGCGTGCCCCTGCGTGTCGTTGAGCCGCTTGAAGTGGTCAATGTCGAGCAGGGCCAGTGAGAGCGGCTGGCTGTGGCGGCGGCAGCGTTCGATCTCTACTTCCACCAGTTGTTCAATGCCGCGGCGGTTGAGCGTGCCTGCGACGAAGTCTCGCATGGCCTCAGCCTGAAAGCCCATCACCAGATTCTCATTGAGCAGCAGGAACAGCAGGACTCCTGCCGAGAGCACAAAGATCAGGTCAAGATAGAGGGTAACCGTCTGCGTAGGGTTGCTCTGCATGAAGTTCTTCGGCGTACCGTGCAGCAGAGTGCCCACAGCCTGCATCAGGCTGAGCAGTGCATAGCCAAACATCAGCACCATCAGCGACAGGCTATGCCTGCGGCGTGGCTGTTGCAGCACGGTGAGGCCGAACAGTCCGCGCAGCAGCGCAATCGCCGCTGCCACCACCACGATGCGGGCAGCTACCGAGTTCTGCACGCCGGTGAAATAAGCGAGCAGCAACAGGGCTGCGCCGGTTGCTGCCCAGCCCAGGCGGTTGTGGCGGCGCTGGCCGTAGAACTGCTCGATGCCGTCGAGCAGAAAAGTGTAGAAGCAAATCACCAGCCCATCATTGAGCAGCGTGAGCAGGAATCGGGCCAGCGGGGAGCGCACATCGATCACTGCCGTAACGGCAATGGACACGGTGCTGAGTGTCGCGCTCAAAAAAGCCAGCGCAAAGGCGGCGGCTCCCTGCTGCCGGTACTGCTGGCGGCCGGTACGGCTGAAGGCGACGGCAAAAAGCAGAGATGCGGTGAAGATGGAGACCAGCAGCGTGTAGTTGTCGAGGCTGAGGATCAGCTTGGAGAGACTCATGCGGATCTCTCCAAACTCATTCCGTGATGCTTGACGGCGATATTGATTCCGCTTTGGGTCATGGGACGCGCCCTGTGCCTGCCAGGAGCCGATGCAACTGTGGAGAGGCTATCGTTGCGCGATGCCGTCGAGCAATTCAAAAAACTCGGGGAAAGAAATGGCTGCCGATTCCGCGCCGCGAATCAGCGTTTCACCCTCTGCCCGCAAAGCTGCCACGGAAAAGGCCATCGCGATGCGGTGGTCGCCGCCTGCGTCAATCTCCGCGCCATGCAGTTGCTGGCCGCCGGGCACGTCGAGGCCGTCTTCAAACTCTTCCACCTCGGCGCCCATGGCGCGCAGGTTCTGCGCTACGAGGGCGATGCGGTCCGATTCCTTGACGCGCAATTCCTTCGCGTCGCGAATGCGAATGCCATTCTGCGTATAAGGGGCAATCGCGGCCAGTACCGGCAGCTCGTCGATGAGCTGGGCGGCGAGGCCGCCGGAGACGGTGGTGCCCGTCAGCCCGTTCGCGGGAGCATTGATCTGCACGGTACCGATCAGCTCCGAGGCCTTGTCTTCAAGATTGATGACGCCGATGTGCGCGCCGAGCGCGGTGAGCACATCGAGCAGCGAGGCGCGCGTTGGATTCAAGCCGAGATCGTCAAAAATTAGGTTGGAGCCGGGAAAGAGCGCCGCCGCGCAGAGGAAGAAGGCCGCGGACGACATATCGCCGGGCACCTTGGCCTCAATGGCCGTGAGCTTCTGGCCGCCGCTGATGGAAACCGAATCCACAGTGCGCGTCAGCTCCGCGCCAAAGGCACGCAGCGCCAGTTCGCTATGGTCACGTGTGCGCACGGCCTCGCGCACGGTGGTGATGCCCTCGGCCTGCAGGCCCGCGAAGAGCACGGCAGACTTGACCTGCGCGCTCGGCACGGGCGTGGTGTAGTCCATGGCCTGGAGCTTCTGGCCGCGAATGATCATGGGCGCGTGGCCGTCTGTGAGGTCGATCTTTGCGCCCATCTGCTGCAGCGGCTTGCGCACGCGCTCCATGGGGCGGCGGGTGAGCGATTCGTCACCGATCAGCGTGAACTCGCCGCTCTGCGCGGCCAGAAGGCCGGCAAGCATGCGCATGGTCGAGCCTGAGTTGCCGCAGTCGAGCGCCCCGGCAGGCGCGTGGAATGTGCCGCCGACGCCGGTGACCTCCACATTGCCTTTGCCGTCGTTGACCACGGTTGCGCCCAGCGCCTGGACGCAGGCCAGGCTGCTCGACGGGTCGGCGCCGGTTGAGAAATTGCTAAAGCGGCTGGTGCCCTCGGCGAGTCCGCCGAGCAGGGCATAGCGGTGAGAGATGCTTTTGTCGCCGGGCAGACGCAGGCTGCCGTCAATGTTGCGGGCGGGCGAAATTACGCGTTCCGTCAGGGTGTGATGCAAGGCTGTCTTGGCTCCTGCCCATAGATTAAAGCAGGCGGCCCCAGCCACCTATGCAGAATGTGAGGTGAGGCGGCATTTCGCCGCTGTCAGATCACGCGCAGCACAATAAGGGTCTCGTCATCAAAGCGGTCGTGGGTGCCTTCAAACTCCTGCACCTCGGCAACAATGGCGTCGGCCATCTCCTGGGCGGGCTTACCGGCATGACGCCGGATGGAGTCGAGCAAACGCTCCGTGCTGAACATTTCGCCTTCTTCATTCTCCGCGTCGGTGATGCCATCGCTGAAGAAGAGCAGGGAGTCGCCCGGCCGCGTCGAAAGACTGATCTCCTCATAGCTCGCGTTGGGGAACATGCCCAGCGGAAAGCCTTCCACCTGCACCAGCTCGGCCTCGCCGTCATGGCAGAAGACCGGCTGCACGGCCCCGGCGTTGGCGATCTGCAGGGTCATGTTTTCGTCGTTCCAGACGGAGAAAAGCATGGTGACATATTGCGAGTCGAGACGGCGCTCATGCAGCGTGTTGTTCATGGCGTGCAGCATGGCGGCGGGCGAAAGCTTTTGCCCTGCCAGCGAGCGCATGATGCCGCTGACCAGTGCGCCATAAAGCGCCGCGGGCGCGGCCTTGCCGCTGACGTCTCCCATGGCCAGCGCGCTGTGCATGTCGTCATAGCGCAGGTAGTCGTAGAGATCGCCGCCGATGGTGCGCGCGGGCTGAAAGCGCACGGCAAATTCAGTGTGCTTGTGCCCGGGATGAACCTTGGGCAGCAGCCGGAGCTGTACTTCGCGCGCCATCTCCATGTCGTGCTCCAGCCGCTGCTCCTGCTGCGCGACGCGCTGATATAGCTGCGCATTCTCAATGGAAATTGCGATCTGCGCGGCAAGAGTGGTCAGCGCGCGCTCATGCTCCTCAGTGAAGTAGTGCGCGCGGGTATGCTCGATGTCGAGCACGCCGACCACCTTGCTCTTGTAGATGAGCGGCACCACCATCGCAGAGCGTGTTTCCTCGTTGATCTTGTAGTAGCGCGGGTCGCGGCGCACGTCGGGCACATGGATGGGCCGGCGTTCGGCAATTGCCGCGCCGACCAGTCCGCGCTGCACGGGCAGCTTCTCCTCAGGATAAAAGCGCTCGCCAAAGCGCAGGGCAAAGCGGTTCTCGAGCACGTGCTCATCGGCATCGACAATCCAGATGGAGAACATCTGGTAATCGATGATGCGGCGCAGCAACTGGCTGATGCGCTCCAGGAGCGCGTCCACGTCGAGAATGGAGGTGAACTCGCGGCTGATCTCGTTCAGCACTTCAAGCGTCTGCGCCTGGCGCGAGACGCGCGTATAGAGCCGCGCATTCTCAATGGCCTGGGCAATGCGGGAAGCGGTAAGCGTCAGCAGACGCAGGTGCTCCGGCTGAAAGTAGTCGAGTTGCTCGGACTGAATGTCAATGACGCCGATGACGCGGTTTTTGATGATGAGGGGCACGGCCAGCTCAGAGCGCACGTCAGGGTTGGCGTTGATGTAGTTCTCCACCTGGCTGACGTCATTGATCAGCATAGGCTGGCGGGTGAGCGCCACCTGACCGACCACGCCGTGCCCCAGCCGGATCCGCATGCGTTCAACCTCAGGCGTGTGGCCGATCTGAAAGCGCATCCGCATGTCATTGGTGCGGTCATTGATGAGCAGAATGGCAAAGATGCGGTAATCAATCACCGCGCGCACGAGCGATGCGGTGCGCTGCAGCAGCGTCTGCAGGTCAAGTGTCGTGTTCAGAGTATCGGCGAGCCGCAGCAGAAACTCGGTCTGGGTGGGCTCCACGCGAATCTCCCGCGCCTCTTTTTCAGCGGAGGGGCCGATGGGGCGGTAATCGCCCTCGAAGGCTTCTCCGGTGTGAGGTGGGGATGTCGGACGCGGCTCGGACACAATTCTCCTGTTGACTTGTCATCATAGCGCTCTGAAGCGGCTCTGCGGAGTCCCTTGAGATGCATCCCCCCGGCAGAGGTGCCTCAGGCAATAACTTCCGGCGTCAGAATCCGGATGTCCGGGAGGTTGCGGTAGCGCTCGGCGTAGTCCATTCCGTAGCCGACCACGAACTCATTCGGAATCTCAAAACCCACGTAATCGGCCCGGATGGGCTGAATGCGCCGTGACGGCTTGTCGAGTAGCGCCGCAATGCGGATGCTGCGGGGCTTGTGCCGCTCAAAGTGGCTGTAGAGAAAGCTGAGCGTGACGCCTGTATCCAGAATATCTTCAATCACGACGATATTCTTGCCCTCGATGGGCTCGTCGAGATCTTTGATGAGCTGCACGGCTCCGCTGGTCTGCGTGCCCGATTTGTAACTGGAGGCGGACACAAAGTCGAAGGTGCAGTCTGCGCCGATGTTGCGGGCCAGGTCCGCGAGAAAAATCGCCGCCCCCTTGAGCACGCCGATCAGTACGGCTGGCTCTCCGTTGAGGTCATCGCGAATCTGGCGGCCAAGTTCGGCCACCCGGGACTGAATCTGGTCGCGGCTGAAGAGGATGGGCAGATTTTCGGTAGCGGTATAGTCAGGCGTCGGCATGCGGTCTCTGGCTCAAAGATTAGATTATCGCGAACGGGAAGCCGAAATGCCGCCCGGGCCGTCGATATACTGAGACTGGCTTATCTTCATGTATCCCTTCATTCATATTGGCTCGTTTTCGATTGGAACCTTTGGCATCATGCTATGGCTGGCAGCCGTGGCTGGCTGCTGGGTTCTACACCTGAACTTTACCCGCTGGAAGATCGAGGCCGACGCCATTACTATTGTGGCCTTTGCCACCGTGGCCGGCGTGATCGGCGCCAAGCTGTGGCACGTGCTCGAGACCCCGCACCAGCTCTTTGCGCATCCGGCGGCGATGCTCTTTGACCGTGCCGGATTTGCGTGGTTTGGCGGCCTGGTGGCGGCCATTCTGGCCTTGCTGTGGCAGGGCGGCACCTATAACCTGAGCAGCCTGCGCATGCTCGACCTGTGCGCGCCCTCGGCCGCGCTGGGCTATGGTGTGGGGCGCTGGGGCTGCCAGCTCTCCGGCGACGGGGACTACGGCATTCCCACCCACATGTGGTTTGGCATGAGCTACCCGCACGGACTGGTGCCGACGACGCAGCGCGTTTATCCCACGCCGATTTTTGAGTTCATCGGCGCGTGCATCATCTTTTACATCCTGTGGCGGCGCAGCCGGCCGGGCACGCCCCGGCGTCTGGGCCAGATCACAGCCGAATATCTGCTGTGGACCGGCGGCGCGCGCTTCCTGGTGGAGTTTATCCGCAGGAACCCGAAGATATTTCTCGGCCTCTCGAACGCGCAGCTCGCCAGCGTGGGATCGATGGTCGCGGGCATTCTGCTGCTGATCTGGGCTCGCAAGTACGGCCCCATTCCGGTGCCCGGCATGCAAAAGCGCAAGCAGGACCCGGATCTCGCTCCCACGGAACAGGCATCCTGACGAAATCCCTCTGACCGGCGGCGGCTGGTCAGAGGGATTACGCATCCTTCGCCGGTTACAGCCGCCGGTTACAGCGTTTTCAGATAGGCTTTGGCTTCTTCGAGCTGAGGAAAGAGACGCTCGTCCGCCTGAAAGGCCGGCGGATGCACGCAGCGGCGTCCATTGCGTGACTTGACGGGATGCTTCAGGTGCAGCATCTCGTGGTACATCAGGTACTCGATGGCGTAGCGCGGCGTGTTTTTGCGGTCAAAGACGCGGCTCACCATGATGGTGTTGTGCGCCGGGTCATAGTGGCCGAGCAGACGGCGCGCGGAGTGCTCGCTCCAGGTGAGTTGCGGACGGCCCAGCAGCCCATGAAAGAAGCGCAGGTTGAGCGCTTCAAAGACTTCCTCTAAATCGTAGTGTTCGCCCTTGGCCGACAGAATGCGCTTGCGCCCCCGCGTCTGGCGGATGCGCTCGCTCTGCCGCACCATGGCTTCGCTGCCGGTGTAGCGCCGGTAGCGGGTGGCATGAGCGGGATCAATGGGCTTGCGATAGAGCTTGGCCAGCAGAATATGCGCGATAGCGCGCAGCACCGGCTCGGGCGCGCCTTCGAGCAGATCAGAGAGGTGCACGCGAATCTGCCCTTCGCGCAGGCGGATGGTGGTGTTGAGGGATGTGAAGCGGTAAAAACGAACGTGAATGGGGGGGATGGGAGCGCGCGGGCGCAGGCCGCGGTATTCCTCTTCAAACCAGCTTACGAGTTCAGGGATCACTGCAATTCTGAAAGTAGCACAGAGAAGAGCCGCGGCTCTCCACAGGGGAGAGCCGGAGGGAGAATGCTCACACTTGCTAGTTGACCCAGGCGGGCAGATGCTCAAAGCCGGGCCGCGCAAAATAGTAGCCCTGGAAGTAGCGCATGCCCAGATCGCGCAGCGCCAGTAACTCCGATTCGGTTTCGACGCCCTCGGCAATCACCTGTACGCCGAGCGCGGTGCAGGCATCGAGAATGGCGCGGATAATGACCCGCGATGCGAGCCGGGTGTGGACCTCGCGTGTGAGCTCGCGGTCGATTTTGAGAATGTCTGGCTGAAAGTTGGCCAGCAGGTTCAGCCCGGCATAGCCCGCGCCAAAGTCATCGATGGCTACCCGGAAGCCCCGCGCGCGGTACTCGCGAATGATGGAGTTCAGGTGCGCCTGATCGCGCACCCGTTCGCCTTCGGTGACCTCAAAAATTAACCGGTCCAGAGGGAAATTCGTCCGGCTGGCAGCCTCCAGTGTCTTTTGAATGCAGGTCGCCGGGTTGTAAACAGCGTTGGGGTAAAAATTGATGGACAGGCTTGCGCCGGTGTCCGCCATGCCAAGCCCGGAGGCCATTTCAATCGCTTTTATCCGGCACCCCTGATCGAGTGCATAGCGATTGGAATCGTCGGCCATGTCGAGCACCGTGTTGGCGGGTTCGCCGTTTACCCCACGCACCAGAGCTTCGTACGCATAGATGTTGCGGGCGTCGAAGTCGACAATTGGTTGAAATGCCATTGAGAACGCCACAGGGAAATTTATCGGCGAACAGTCCTTACACTTGAACGCAGATTTGGAGCTTTCTAATACGTTGGGCGTTTTGGGTGTGGGGGCCGAAGAAGACACGAGGGGACTCCTAAAATAAATGCTCTCTGTCTTCTATCGGCAGAGACACCAGTCTTTTTACTGGAGCAGATCGGTTGCGCGCAAGTTACGAAGATGCGTTTTCCGGCTCAATGCCGGGGGAGTGCTTCCAATCGGTGCCTGGCTTGCCAGACCTGATTGGCGAACTGCGGGCCGGGATTCGACGCCAGAAACTGGTGGTAGTAGCTGGCCGCCTGCTTGTACTGCCGCAAATGGTCATAGGCAGTCGCCAGCAGAAAGAGCGTGGCGGGAGTGTTGGGCGTCATCTGCGCCCGCTGTTCGAGCGCCGCAATCTCCTGCTGATACTGGCCGGTCTCGTTGGAGGCAAAGGCCACGCCCGAGAGCGCATCAATGTCGCCTGGCTGCGCCTTCAACGCCTGCTGAAAGGTGGCGATGGCCTCGGGATATTTTTTCAGGCGAATGAGCACCTGCCCGTAGGAGTCGAGCGCATCGGTGTTGCCGGGCTGGGCCGCAATCACTTGCGGATAGAGCGCGGCGGCCTTGTCCATATCGCCAGACTGCAGATAAGCATCGGCCAGCATGTTGGCCACGGTCGCATTGTTGGGGTGAAGCTGATGGAGCTTTTCCAGCGAAGCGATGGCCTCGGTCAGCTTGCCCTCGGCGCTCAGGATGGCCGCGTATTCGGCATTGAGCGTGGGGTCATCGGGATCGCGCGTCAGCGCCGACTTCACCAGCGGCTCGGCCTGATCGTACTTCTTCTCCACCATCAGGATGTGCGTGAGCCCGGCAATGGCGGCAGAGTCTTCGGGCGAGTTCGCGAGCACGTGGCGGTACTCCTGCTCGGCGATGTCAGGGCTGCCGGCGTTCTCGGCGATCCGCGCTGCGAGCATCGTGTCCGATTTGGTTTCAGGGGTAAGCTTGAGCGCCTGCACGAGTGCGGCGCTGGCTTTGGTGGGGTCGTTCTTCACCAGCAGCCTGGCCAGCGCGCGATAGGCCTGCGCCTTGGCTGTGGGATTGGGCGGATTGGGCTTGTCAGTGGTCGCGGCTTCGAGCTGTGTCTCCGCTTCAGATTTGCCTTGCCGCGCGAGCAGCAGGCCGAGCGCCAGATGCGACTCAAACTGATGCGGATTGGCGGCGAGCGCTTTGCGGAAATATGCCGCGGCCTGATCGGTGTGGCCGGCCGCGTCTTCGCAATAGCCCATGTCAAAGAGCGCGCGGTCATCGGTGGCATGCGCGGAGAGATAGGCGTTGAGCAGCGTTTCTGCCTTGGCGCACTGCCCGGCCGCGATGTCGTTTTCCACCGCGTTCAGCGGCGACGTGCCCTGCTGCGCAGGAGCGGGCGGCGGCTGCGTGCCAGGAGGCAGGGAAGTCTGAGCGGCGAGAGGCGAGATGAGTGCGAGCAGCAGCGCGGGCACGGCAAAGCGGGAGGCAAAATCCATAAAACTTAAACCACAACTTCTTTCTCTGGAGTTTTTGACGCTGCGTGCCCCTGCGGGGCGAGCACGCGCGCCAGCCAGTATCCGGTATGCGACAGCTCGTGCCGGGTAATCTCTTCGGGCGTGCCGGTGGCGACAATCTGGCCGCCGCCGGTGCCGCCTTCGGGGCCGAGATCGATGATCCAGTCGGCGGACTTGATGATGTCGAGGTTGTGCTCAATCACGACGAGTGATGCGCCGCCGTCGATCAGTTTCTTGAAGGCCATGAGCAGCTTGCTTACGTCTTCAAAGTGCAGGCCGGTGGTGGGCTCGTCGAGAATGTAGAGGATGCGGTTGGCCGCTTTGCGCGCCTCGCTGCTGCCGCTCGATCGCACGCTGGCCAGGTGCAGGGCGAGCTTCACGCGCTGCGCTTCTCCGCCCGAGAGCGTGGTGGCCGACTGGCCGAGCCGCAAATAGCCGAGGCCGATCTCCTCGAGCACCGCCAGCTTGTCAACGATTTTGGGATGGCCTGCGAAGAAGCGCAGGGCCTCTTTGACCGTCATGCCGAGCACGTCGTGAATGCTCTTGCCCTTGTACTTGATCTCAAGCACGCTCGCCTTGTAGCGCGAGCCGCTGCATTCCTCGCAGGGCAGCTCCACGTCGGCGAGAAACTGCATCTCGACGGTCACCGTGCCGTCGCCCTCGCAGACGTCGCAGCGGCCTCCGGGCACGTTGAAGGAGAAGTATCCTGCCGAGTAGCCGCGCCGCTGCGCCTCGGGCTGCGAGGCAAACAGCTCCCGAATCGCATCGAAAGCCTTGATGTACGTCACTGGATTGGAGCGCGGCGTGCGCCCGATGGGCGTCTGATCGACCAGTACGATGTCGTTGAGGCGCTCGGCCCCATGCACGGCGCGATAGAGATGCGAGGGGTCACCCGTCTCAGTTTTGCCAAGATGATAGGCGAGCACCTTGTAGAGCACCTCGTGGACGAGCGTCGATTTGCCTGAGCCGGAAACACCCGTGATGCAGGTGAGCACCTGCAGCGGAATCTGCACGTCAATGCTCTTCAGATTATTGGCTCGCGCGCCTTCCAGACGCAGCCACTGGCGCTTGTTGTCCGGGTCGATCTCGCGGCGGAAGCGTGGCACCGGAATGGTGACCGTGCCGCTCAGGTATTTGCCGGTGAGGGAGCTCGTGTTGGCCTCGACCTGCTGCACCGTGCCGGCGGCGAGCAGCTTGCCGCCGAACTCGCCCGCGCCGGGTCCAAGATCAAGCAGATAGTCAGCCGCGCGAATCACGTCCGGATCGTGCTCCACCACCAGAATCGTGTTGCCGAGGTCGCGCAGATTTTCAAGAATGCGGATGAGCTTGGCGGTGTCGCGCGTGTGCAGGCCAATCGAAGGCTCATCGAGCACATAGAGCGCGCCCACCAGCCGCGAACCGAGTGAGGTGGCAAGCTGAATGCGCTGCGCCTCGCCGCCTGAGAGCGTCGAGGCGAGCCGGTCGAGCGTGAGGTAGTCGAGGCCCACGGCGTCAAGAAAATGCAGCCGCTGCCGCACCTCGTCGAGAATGCTGCCTGCAATCTCCTGCTGCATGGCCGTGAGGGTGAGCGCTGCAAAAAACTCATTCGCGTTGCGAATGGTGAGGGCCGAGGCCTCGCAGATGTTTCTGCCGCTGATTCTGACCGCGCGCGCTTCGGCGCGCAGCCGCTGGCCCTTGCACTCGGGGCAGACGGCGTAGCCGCGATATTTCGACAGCATGACGCGCACATGCAGCTTGTACTTCTTGCGCTCCATCTGCTCAAAGAAGCCGCGTACACCGGCGAAGCTGCCCTGCCCGTCGAGAATGAACGACTGATGTTCCTCTGACAGCTCGCGCCACGGCACATCGAGCGGAACGCCCCGTGCCTGCGCCGCGCGGCGCATATCGGCATACCAGGGGCGATACTTCGGGCGGTTCCATGGATCGATGGCTCCGGCGGTCAGCGTCTTTGCCGAGTCGGGGATGATGAGCGCGAGGTCGAAGTCAATCGTGTTGCCAAAGCCCTGGCAGCGCGGGCACGCACCAAAGGGATTGTTGAACGAGAAGAGGCGCGGCTCCGGCTCGCGATAGACGCGGTGGCAGGTCTTGCACTCAAACGCGTAGGAGAAGCGCAGCCGTTCGCGCTCTGGCTTTTCGCCTTCGCGGGGAACGATCTCGTAAAGAATTTCGCCGGCCTCGCGGTAGCCGATTTCGGCTGCGTCTACGATGCGCGCGCGATTCTCGGGCGAGACCACCAGGCGATCCACCAGTATGAAGACCGGCAGGGCAAAGTTAATCTCCAGCAGAGACTCTGGCGTGGAAAACTCGTAGATGTTGCCGCCCTGGTAGAGCCGGTTGAAGCCGCGTTTGCGCAGCTCGGCCAGACGCTCTTTGAGCGATTCGGTCAGCGGCGACGCAGAGGGCTGCGCTGCTGCGGCCTTTTTTATGGTCTTGCGCGGGCGCTTGGACGGTTTGGCTTCTTCGGCGGCCGGCGATTCCGGACCTGCCTCTGGCGCTTGCTGGGCCCGAGTGACCGGAAAGAGCGCATAGAGCCGTGTGCTCTCGCCCAGAGCCAGTACGGCGGCGGCAATCTCGTCCACACTGTCGCGCTTCACAATGCCGTCGCAGACGATGCAGTGCACGGTGCCGCAGCGGGCGTAGAGCAGCCGCAGGTAGTCGTAGATCTCCGTGGCCGTGGCGACGGTGGAGCGCGGATTGCGCGTCGTGTTTTTCTGCTTGATGGCGACTGCCGGAGCGAGTCCGTCGATGAAGTCGACGTCCGGCTTCTCCATGCGCTCCAGAAACTGCCGCGCATAGGCCGAGAGCGACTCCACGTAACGCCGCTGCCCCTCGGCATACACGGTGTCAAAGGCCAGCGACGATTTGCCTGAGCCGGAGACGCCCGTCACCACGGTGAGCTGCCCATGCGGAATGGTGCAGTCGATGTTCTTGAGATTGTGCGTCCGTGCACCACGGATAACGATCTGATCGGTCAACCCAAAAGCCTCGGTCACCGCCCATGGCAAGGCCGGACGGCTGGGAGCGAAAGCTCCCAACTTAATTATCCCACCGGGCGGCGCGGGATGGCAGCCGCAGAGTTTGAGCGGAGGAGGCTGGGCTTGAAATCATCAATTCTTCTTGCGGGCCGCCTTCTTTGCCTCTTTCCGGCGCCGCTCCATCTCTTCGGGTGCATACATGGTGCCCCGGCACTTCGGCTTGCCGCAGTTGCAGCGGGCTTCGTCTTCATCGCCGTCGTACAGGTGATAGTCGTAGGTCAGCTCTTCGCCGGCGGCGATATCACGAATCGCCTTGATCCAGACGCGGCCTTTGACCTCGCCGGTTTCGCAGTTCGGGTCGCAGCAGTGGTTCAGAAACATGGCTGTGCCGTGACCGTCGATCACCTCATCGCCATTGCCGACGCCAAAGAGATAGGTGGTCGGAGAATTCTCATATTTGGCGTCGGCGGCTTCCTTGGTGATGCGCGGCCCGGTGTACTCCACCACGCGCGCGCCTTTGCGAATGGGAGTGGTGGTGTAACATCCTGCGGCGTGAATGGAAGAAGAGCGTATGATGAGGCCCATAAGTTGAAGCGAGTATACCGGGAAAGTCTTCCTGAAATCTGCGTCTCTTCGTCCTCGTTTTTGCGTCATAAGGAGCATGGGAATGAAGCGTCTCTTGTCGATCATCCTGGTGGCCGTGGTCGCTGCGGCTATCCCCGCCATTGCCCAGCAGAATCAGCAGAACCAGCAGCCTCCTGCGCATCCGATGGCGCCTTTCGCGCCCGGTTCGCCAGACAATCCTCAGACGGCGCAGCCGCAGGCCAAGAAAAACTGGGGCGGCGGCGTGACCTGCGACAAAGGCAAGTGCAAGCCGACGAAGCCCTCCGCTGGCCAGTCCTCTGACGGCTATCCCAGCTTCCCACCCAGCGCGCTCGCGCCCGACGCGCCCGATGCCAGCCCGGCCCAGCAGAACCCTTTTCCTGAGGCAAAGTCGCTGGCCGCGCAAAAGAAGGCGCAGCAGGCCGCACCGCAGCCTCCGCCCGCCACGGAACCTTCCAGCTCGAGCGACCAGCGTTTGCCCGGCATGGATGCGCTGGGCAACGGCTCTGGAATGCACACCGATGACGGCACGGGAAAGCCGGTTTTCAATCCCGGACTCGCGGCCAAAGACAACAAAGTGGGCAGCTTTTATCTCGCCTCGGGCGACTACGTTGGGGCCTACTCGCGCTTCAAGGAGGCTACGCAGGTTGACCCGAAGAGCGCCGAAGCCGTCTTTGGCCTTGCGGAAGCGGCCGACCGCCTCGGCAAGCGAACCGAGGCCATTCAGAACTTTGAAATCTATCTGGACGCCGTGCACAAAGGCCATGACGCGAAGGTGGCCCGCAAAGCGCTCAAGCGCCTCACCGCCCATCCCTGAGGCCCCGCTCTTTCAGTGCATGGAAACAGGCCGCCGCTCCGGTTTCAGGCGGCGGCCTTTGCACATCTACACTGCGAATGCATGAAGTCCGCACCCATCGCTCCTGACATTCGCCTGCGCCCTGACGGCATCACGCCGCGCGGACCCGCCTTTCTCTCCCGCCTGATCGAGGGCAAGGCCTTTCGCGGCAATGCCGCCGAGGTGCTGGCGGTCAATGCCCGGGAGTTCGGCGACCTGGTGGAGATTCGCATCCCCGGCCGCCGCCTGCTGCAGTGCAACCACCCTGAACTGGTGCAGGAGATGCTCGTGCGCGATGCGCCGCATCATCATCGCAACATCGTCATGCAGCGCTCGAAGCTGGTGCTGGGCGACGGCCTGCTGACCAGCGAGGAACCGCTGCACATGCGCCAGCGCCGCCTCGCCCAGCCGGCCTTTCACCGGCACCGCATCGCGGCCTATGGCGAGGTGATTGCGCAATTCACCCAGGCCATGACCGCCGGGTGGCAGCACGGCAGCATTCGCAACGTGCATGAGGACATGCTGCTGCTGGCCCTGCGCATCGTCGGCAAGACGCTCTTTAATCTCGACGTGGAGAACGAAGTGCGGCAAATCTCCGCCGCCGTGGACTCGTTCATGGGCTTTTTGCCGCTGGCCTTTTTGCCGTTTCCTGAGCTGATTCTGTCGCTGCCCGTGCCTGCGATGGCCAGAATCCGGCGCAGCCGCGACAGTCTGGATGCGTTCATCTACGGTGTCATTCGCGAGCGCCGCGCCAATCCCGGCGACCGTGGCGATTTGCTGAGCATGCTGCTGGCCGCCGTCGATGAAGAGGAGCACTCCGGCAGCATGACCGACCGGCAGGTGCGCGATGAGTGCCTCACGGTCCTGCTCGCAGGCCATGAAACCACGGCCAGCGGACTCACCTTTGCACTCTGGCTGCTCGCCACCCACCCTGAGGTGCAGGACCAGCTCGCCGGCGAGTGCCACCGCGTGCTTGGCGGGCGTGCTCCTGCTGCCGAAGACTATGCGCAGCTCAAGTTTGCCGAGCAGGTCTTTGCCGAGGCGATGCGGCTCTATCCGCCGGTGTGGGTGACCGCGCGCACTGCCGCCGAAGATTACGAGTATCGCGGCTACCGCGTGCGCAAGGGCACGGTGCTGCTGGCTCCGCAGTACGTTATTCATCGCGATGCGCGGTTCTATCCCGACCCGATGCGCTTTGACCCCTCGCGCTTTGCCGAGGAGGCGAAAGCTGCGCGCCCGCGCCTTGCCTACTTTCCTTTTGGCGCAGGGAACCGCCAATGCATCGGCGAGGGGCTGGCCTGGATGGAAGGCGTGCTGGCGCTGGCCACGATTGCCCAGCAATGGCGGCTCACTCCGGCACCGGGCATGCCGCCGCAGCCGCCGTTGGCCGCCGAAGTGACTTTGCGCCCGAAAGCTCCCATGCTGCTGCGCGTAGACAGGAGATAATGGCCGTGGGCATCTGCCGTCAACCCGTAGCAGGAGAACGCCGATGCATCGCGAGCTGGAGCGAATTGTCGAGAAGTTTGTGCCGGAGTTGCAGTGGCTCTCCGCCTCGCAGTGCCAGCAGCACCCGCCCCGCCGCGCCGAAAGCTGGAGCGTGCAGCAGAATGTGACGCACCTGGTGCTGACTTACCGCTCCACGGTGCAGCTTCTGGAGCGCTGCCTCGCGCAAGGACCTGCCCCCTCTGACCGTCTCGCGCTCGGGCAGATCGCTCCTCGCCTGCTGGTGATCGGCCTGGGCATTTTTCCCCGGGGCGCCAAAGCGCCGGAGTTCGTCCATCCAGACCGGCTTGCCTTACCCGCCGAATCCGGTGCGGACCTGATTGTGTTGCTGCGTGAGGAGCTGGCGCGTATGGACGCGCGGCTTGCGGAGTGCGAGGCGAAATTCGGCGGCTCCGCGCTGGGATCACACTTCGCCTTTGGACCGCTGACGGCTCGCCAATGGAGGCGCTTCCATGCTCTGCATGGACAACTGCACCTGCGTCAGGTGAAGAGCCTGCTACGTTTCATTCGTATGAATTAGCGGTAGAAGTGAAGGTACCACTTTAAGAGTGGCTGCCCTTTGAAGATCCCCAGCAGCGCTGCCGCGCAAAGAAAAGTGCCCAGAGGCAGCATCGCCCGCATGCCCTCGCGGGGATGCAGCAGGAGCCAGCCGGCACCGAAGATGGCCGCCGCGATAACGCCGAGAAAGAGCGCCTCGGCTGTGAGTGCCGGGCTGAGCCAGATGGCGATCATTGCCATCAGCTTGGCGTCGCCCAGCCCCAGCCCCTCTTGCCGGCGCAGCAGGAAGTAAACCCAGCGCACCAGCAACAGCAGAAACGCAAAGAGCAAACCCCATAGCGCCGCAATGCCGGTCTCCAGCAGGCGCTCTTTCACGCCCGAGGCCGGCATGACGGCGTGATAGACCAGCCCGAGAACAATGCCCGGCAGGGTAAAGGCGTCTGGAAGGGTGAGTGTTTCGGCGTCCATCGTCGCAAGCCCCAGCAGCAGGAAGCAAAGCAGCATGGTCGCGACGCCGGTCAGAGTGATCCCAAACTTCCATGCGCTCAGCAGAAAGAGCATGGCCGTCGCCAGCTCCACCAGCGGATACCGCCAGCCAATCGCGCGATGGCAGTCGCGGCATCGCCCGCCCAGCAAAAAGAAGCTGAGCAGGGGAATGTTGTCCCATGCGCGTACGGGCCGATGGCACGAAGGGCAGTGCGAGCCCGGCAGCAGCACAGACTCATGATGAGGCAGCCGCGAGATGCACACATTCAGAAAGCTGCCGAAGACAAGCCCGAGTACACCCACAAAGATGGAAACCGGTACAGACATTCAGTAAGGGAGTATAGAGCCTTAGCGTGACAGGCGCATGACGGGAATTCATCAGAATCGCCAGAATCTGGATTACAGTAAGGGTATGGCGGGAGCCGAAGAGGCAGGCAAACGTTTTTCAGAAGCCGTTGCCATCATGGCGCGGCTGCGCGGGCCCGAGGGCTGTCCCTGGGATCGCGAACAGGATTTCCATAGCATCCGCAAGTACACGCTCGAAGAGGTGTACGAGGTCTTCGACGCCATCGAGACAGGGAACTGGGACGAGCTGCGGTCCGAGCTGGGCGATCTGCTTTTGCAGGTCCTTTTTTATGCCCAGATGGCCGCCGAACCGGGCCACTTCACCATTGCGGACGTCATCGAAACGCTCAATCTCAAGCTGATCCGCCGTCATCCTCATGTTTTTGGTGACGAGGCCGCCGCGGCTGCCGGTAATCGTGCCGAGGGCATGGAGACCAGCGGCATCGACGCCGGTCAGGTGCTGCGCAACTGGGAAGAGATCAAGAAGCAGGAGCGCAAGCAGCAGGCCGGCCATCCCCGGCGGCTGCTTGATGAAGTCCCACGCTCCCTGCCCGCGCTGATGGAGGCGGCCAAGCTAGGCTCGAAGGCCGCGAAAGTCGGTTTTGACTGGCCCGAGGTGCAGGGCCTGCTCGCCAAAGTTCGCGAAGAAACCGCCGAAGTGGAAACCGAAATTGCGCAAGGAGAAAGCCCGGAAAGAATTGCCGAGGAGATTGGCGATCTGCTGTTTACGGTGGCCAACCTCGCGCGTCACTTGAAGGTGGATCCGGAGCTGACCCTGCGCGATGCCAACGCAAAATTCCGCCGCCGCTTTGCGCAGATGGAAGCGGCCAGCACCGAGCCGCTGGAGCAGCGCTCCGCCGAGGAGCTGGAAGAGTTGTGGGCCGCCGCCAAGCAGACCGAGCACGTGGAGAAGGTACGCGGATGACGACCCTGGCCCTCCCCGGCAGGCGCATCGCTGTTCGCAGCGGCCGCGCCGCTGTCTTGCGTGCCTGCGAGTCGCTCGACGAACTGGGTGCCTGCGTCCGGATGCAGGGGGATGTCTGGGGCTACGAGGGCAATGACATCATTCCGCGCCGGGCGTTCATTGTGGCCCGGCACATCGGCGGCCAGGTGATCGGCGCATTTGACGAACACTCGGGCGTGCTGGTGGGTTTTGCCATGGCGCTGCCCGGGGTGAAGCAGGGAACGGCGGGCGAGCCGCCCCGGCCGTATCTGCACTCTCACATGCTGGCGGTTGATCCCGGCTGGCGCAATGAGGGCCTGGGCCAGCAACTCAAGCGGTTTCAGCGCGAAGAGGCATTGTCCCGCGACATTGACCATATGGAATGGACCTTCGATCCGCTAGAGATCAAGAACGCTTTCCTCAATATCCACAGGCTCGGGGCGATTGTCCGCTGCTATTTGCCGGACTTTTATGGTGTATCCTCATCCCGTCTTCAGAATGGGCTGCCGACGGATCGTCTGGTCGCCGAATGGCGCCTACGGTCAAGCCGTGTGGCCGGTGTTCTGGCAGGAGACTTCGGGCCAATCCCACCCATTGAGGAGAGGATGATGATTCCCGCGCAAATGGCAAGCTGGAAAGCCTCCGGTGACGTCGCGCGGGCGCTGGAAGTCCAGCAGCATCTCCGCAAGCAGTTTCAACAAGCCTTCCAGTCTGGACTCGCCGTCGTGAACTTCTGCGTCGATGAGGCGGGCAACGGAATCTACGAACTCGCACCCTGGCCACAGTGAGAAGACATTTATGAAAATTGATTCGATTACGCTCCGCGAACTGCGCATGCCGCTCGTGAAGCCCTTTGAGACCAGTTTCGGCAAAACCGTCAACCGGCGCATTCTGCTCGTCGAACTCAAGGCCGAGGGTTACACCGGCTGGGGGGAATGCGTCGCGGGCGAGCACCCGTTTTTCTCCGACGAGACCGTCGATACGGCCTGGCTCGTCATCTCGCAGGAGCTTGCGCCTGCCCTGGCTGCGGCCGATCCTGAGCACGGGGGCAAGTGTCATCAGATTTTCGGCAATGTGCGCGGGCATCGCATGGCGAAGGCAGCGCTCGAAAACGCCGTGTGGGACGCTGAGGCGCAGATGAAGGAGATTCCCTTATCCGTGCTGCTGGGTGGTGTGCGCGAAACCATCCCCTGCGGCGTCTCCATCGGCATTCAGCCCACGCTTGAAGAATTACTGCAGGAGATTGAGCAGTCACTCGCGGCCGGCTATCAGCGCATCAAGCTCAAGTGCAAGCCGGGATGGGATGTGAAGGTCTTCGAGGCGGTTCGCAATCGCTGGCCTGACATTCTGTTGAGCTGCGATGCCAACTCCGCCTATCGCCTGCGCGACGCTGACCACATCGCCTCGTTTGATCAGTTCCGGTTGCTGATGATTGAGCAGCCACTCTGGGCCGACGATTTTTACTTTCACTCGATGCTGCAGAAGCGGCTCGAAACGCCCATCTGCCTGGATGAATCGATTCGCAACCGGCGCGATGCACTGGCGGCCATCGATATGGAGTCCTGTCAGATCATCAACATTAAGAATGGCCGTGTCGGCGGCTTCAGCGAGGCCATCGCCGTGCACAATGTCGCGCAGGAGCGCGGCATCCCCGTATGGTGCGGAGGCATGCTCGAGACTGGCATTGGCCGCGCGCACAACATTGCGCTCTCGTCGCTTGAAAACTTCACGTTGCCCGGCGACGTATCGGCCTCCAGCCGCTACTGGGCCGATGACATCATTGAGCCGGCGGTAACGGTCAACGCGCAGGGTGAGATCGCGGTGCCCGATGTGCCCGGGCGTGGTTATGAAGTGCGCGCGGACCTCATCGAACAGCTTACCGTGCGGAAGGAAGAGATTCGCGCCTTAGCGCTCGCCTGAGCAGAGAGCACCGGCACCAACCCGGGCGCGTGGCTCAGGCTACGCGCCTATCTCATGCATTAGCTTGCCCAGCGTGGCGGCGGTGTGCAGCAGTTCCTCCTGCCGGGTGAGGCAATCCGGGCAGAGACGCAGGCATTCTCCGCGGGCATTCACCATAATCTGCTGCTCGCGCAGCGCCTCGGCCAGCAGGGCCGCTTTGGCGTGGCGCACCACCAGAAATGCTCCGTGCTCGTCGTCGGCGCCATGCACTCGCTGCACTCCCGCATCTTCGAGCGCCGCGCGCAAAAAGCGGAGCTGCTCCAGTCCATAGGCGCGCAGGCGGCTGATGCCAACCTCCAGCGTGAACTCGAGGCCGCTGCGCGCCTGGTACCACGGCAGCACGCCGGGCGTGTCCTGCAGAAAGGCGTTGCCCCCCGGCATGAGCGCCGCGCGGCTGAAGTCATCGGTGGCGCGATCCGGCTTCAGGGCAAACCAGCCCGCGTCCAGCGGAACCAGCCCCGAATCCTGCCCCGCATCCTTCCCTGCATACGGGCCGGATTCCAGCACCTCCGGCGAAAGATAGAGAAACGCCGCGCCTGGGCCGCCGCGAAGGTATTTGTAACAGCCGCCGGTCATAAAATCCGTGCGCATGCGCCGCACATCCACCGGCACCGCTCCCAGGGAGTGGTAGGCGTCCACCAGCAGGCGCGCGCCTTTCGCGTGGCATGTGTCTGCGAGCTGGTCGAGATTCCGCAGCCATTGCCCGGTCTGAAACATGACCTCAGAGACCACCACCAGACCCGTACCGGCCGTGACCGCATCCATCAGTGTTTGCAGGGAAAAATACCCCTGCTTATCCGCCTTCACACGGCGCACTCGAATGCGCCCCGCCGCAGCATATTGCTCCAGCACCACTTGGGTCGAGGTGAACTCACCCGTTGTTGTCAGCACATCCAGTGATTGCGTATTTGTGGCGGTGAGCGCGTTCAGCACCGTGCGCAGCCCCTCGCCCGCTGAGGTCATGGGTACCACGCAGGACAGGCACCCGGCATCGGTCAGGCAGGCAAGCAGGCTCCGGTAGTGCTCGCGGGCGGCTAGCCAGTCGTCCCATTGGCTGCCCATCCGCATGTACCACGCTTCCATGGCCTCGCGCACATCTTCGGCCATGCGATCCAGCGGCCGGCCCAGCGATTGCGTCATGAGATAAATGCGATCCTCGGCCAGCACGCGAGAAAAGAGCGGCGCAAAGTTTTGCTGGACTCGCGCTTCCGTGAGAGGAAGTGCGGGAAGGCCGGGTTGGGGACAGTCCGCCATCTTCCGACAGAGTACTCCCGAATGCAAAAAGCCGCAGCGGAGTGAGCCGCTGCGGTTTTGTGGACAGGTGCTTGTGAGACTCAGTGCATCCGGAAGGGAACCGAGGCCTTGTGATTTTCCCAGGCGAGCACCAGCTTGCCTTTGCCCTGGTCGTTGATCTTGATCTTCCACACCAGGTCTTCGATCATGTGCTTCGGCTTATGCATGTGCATCGGCACGCTGCCGAGATCATCGGCGGCTTTGTAGGCCAGGCCCCATTCGCCGGTCTCTTTATTCACAATCAGCACCCAGTGGTCGGGGTCTTCGATGTTCACAAAGAGCGTGTAGGTGCCCTTGGGGACTTCGAGATGGCCGATGGTCAGGTCCGCGGTGGTGGTCAGCGTGGTGGCGGCATTTGCGCCGGCCCGCCATACGGGGTAATGCACGTCATGGCTGATGAGTCCGCCCGGACCAAAGATGTGGCCCTCGCGGCCGCGCACCCGAGGCGACGAATACTTGATGCTGATGGTCTGCCCATGTGCCATGGCCGAAACATGCTCGGGCGGGCTGAGCGGAGCCTTCTTCTTCATCTGTGCAGAGGCTGAAAATGTGGAAGCCGTCACCAACGCGGCCAGGCCAAACGACAGCAGCAAACGCTTCATCACCGGGTTCTCCTTTTAGCAAGAGCTAAAGCTATATAGCGCGAACGGAATGATTGTCGCACGGATAGCATCCGTGTGCATTGAGGCTGGTTAGCCGGGCTAAAATGCCGGAATCCCCGTCACGCTGTTCCCGATAATCAGCCCATGAATATCATGCGTGCCCTCATACGTCTTCACGGATTCGAGGTTCATCATGTGCCGCATGATCGGATAGTCGTCGGTGATGCCGTTGCCGCCGAGCATGTCGCGCGCAATGCGCGCGCACTCCAGCGCCATCCACACATTGTTGCGCTTGGCCATGGAGATGTGCTCAAAACCCACCTTGCCCGCGTCCTTCAGCTTGCCCACGTGATGGCTCAACAGTTGCGCCTTGCTGATTTCGGTGATCATCCAGGCCAGCTTCTCCTGTACGAGCTGGTGGCTGGCCAGCGGCTGGTCGCGAAACTGCTTGCGCGTCAGCGTATATTGCAGCGCCGTGTCATAGCAGGCCATGGCCGCGCCAATCACTCCCCAACTGATGCCGTAGCGCGCCTGGTTCAGGCACATCAGCGGCGACTTCAGCCCGCCGGAGCCGGGTAGCAGATTCTTCGCGGGCACATGCACGTCCTGCAGCGAAAGCCCCGAGGTGACCGAAGCGCGCAGCGACCACTTGCCATGCACGTCCCGCGCCTGGAAGCCCTTGCGATCAGTCTCCACCAGAAAGCCGCGCACGCGATCGTCTTCGTCTTCCACCTTGGCCCAGATCACGGCCACATCCGCGATGCTGCCGGAGGTGATCCACATCTTCTCGCCATTGAGCACGTATCCATCGGCGGTCTTGCGGGCGCGGGTCCGCATGCCTCCGGGGTTCGAGCCAAAGTCCGGTTCGGTGAGCCCAAAGCAGCCCAATTTTCCGCCCGTGGCCAGCCTGGGCAGCCACTCGTTTTTCTGCTCCTCAGAGCCAAAGGCATAAATCGGATACATCACCAGCGCCGACTGCACACTCACAAAGCTGCGCAGGCCGGAGTCGCCACGCTCCAGCTCCTGCATGACCAGCCCATACTCAATGTTGGACATGCCGGCGCAGCCGTAGCCCTCAAGATTGGCGCCAAAGAAGCCCAGTTCCCCCATCGGCTTGACCAACTCGTGCGGAAAGCGCCCCTCGCGATTGCACGACTCAATGATCGGGATCAGGTTCTCCTCAACAAAACGGCGCGTGGTGTCGCGCACCATGCGCTCGTCTTCGGTGAGGAGTGAGTCAAAGTTGAGAAAATCAACGCCTTGAAACGGGAAAGCCATGGGTTGCTTGCTCCAGCTGCGAGTTGAAAACATCTCAGCCTAGCAGAGGCGGACCGGCGCGCGAAAGCGGCAGGGCAGGGAATTGTTGATGAGCAGGAGGCCGTTTGCCAGCCTCAGTCTGCCGCACTGGCCGCAGCCGCAAGCGCTTTGATTCCCGCCGCGCTACCCGGCATGGGCCACAAGCCTTGCGCCATCAGGAACTCCGCCAGCCGCGGCCCGGGGATGGCTTGTGAGTAGAGGTAGCCCTGCAGCCGGTGGGCCCCCAGATGCCGCAAGAGCTGGCGTTGAAAGTCATATTCAATCCCCTCGGCAACCACCTGCAGATGAAGCGAATCGGCCAGGGAAATGATCGCCTCCACAATCGGCAGCGTGCCTTGCGGTTCCTGCAGTTTCTCAATGAAGGAGCGGTCAATCTTCAGCACGTCAATCGGCAGCCGGTGCAGATAGCTCAGAGAAGAATATCCAGTGCCGAAGTCATCCACGACAATACGGATGCCAAGTTCTTTCAAGCGTTTCATCTGCGCCACCGAGTCCTCATGGTCATTCATCACCAGCGATTCGGTGATTTCCAGCTCCAGATGCTCCGGCGGCATTTGCTGGCGCAACAGAATACGTTCTACGCTCTCGCAAAAGTCGGGCCGGTTAAATTGCACCGCCGAGACGTTCACGGTCATCGTCAGAATGGGCAGGCCCAGCCTGTGCCACTCCCGATGCTGCCGGCATGCTTCCTCAATCACCCACTCACCCAGCGGATGCAGTAGGCCATTGCGCTCGGCGAGGCTGAGAAAATCCGCCGGTTGCAGCAGGCCGCGCTCTGGATGCTGAAAGCGCAGCAGGGCTTCCACACCAAAGAATCCGCCATTCGCATACATTTGCGGCTGGTAGTGCAGCACGAACCAGTTTTCCTTGAGGCCGTGGTGCAACAGCCGCTCCAGTTCGATGTCGGCGTCGATCTTCTTGCGATTCCGTGAGTAGAACTGGTATTGATCCCGCCCCATCTCTTTGGCGCGGTAAAGGGCGTGGTCGGCGTGGCGGCGCAAGTCCGCCGCATGCGTGCCGTCGCCAGGAAAAATGGCAATCCCCGCGCTGACGGAGGGGAGCAGGGTATGTCCTTCCACTTCCAGTGGTTTGTCCAGCGTCTCCAGCACGTGCTCCAGCCGCTCGGCGGCGTCCTGCTCATTGGTGACATTGCGCAGCAACAGCAGAAACTCGTCCCCTCCCACTCGGCCCAGCAGATCAGGCGCGGTGACCGCAGCCTTCAGACGTTGCGCAAAGGCCCGCAGAAAGCCGTCCCCAATGGTGTGACCGTGGTTATCGTTGATCCACTTGAACTGATCCAGGTCCATGCAGATCATGGCAACCTGTGACCCACTCGCATCCGCACCGGCCAGCGCCTGTTGAATGCCTTCTTCGACGCTGGCGCGGTTGGCCAGTCCCGTCAAGGGGTCATGCCGCGCCTGCCACAGCAGTTGCTGGTGCATCCGGCGGTGTTCGGTCACGTCGAGCAGAGCGCCTTCAATTTCCATCGGTTGCCCACGAAGGTCTCTCCGCAACTTGGCATTCATCAACGCAATCCACACCGTGCCATCCGGCCGGATCAGGTGCAGCTCGCGGTTTTGTATCGATCCATCCCGCACGATGTCTTTGATCCAGAGATCACGTTCCGCGGGGTCGGCATAGCAGGCAACCGCCGAGGTACCAATCATCTCCTGCGAAGAGCCCCGCATGCTCATTCGCGCCAGCGCATCGTTGCAGTCCAGCAAAGTACCGTGCATGTTGGTCAGGAACAGCCCGCACTGGCTGCTGTCATAGAGCGTGCGATTGCGTTCCGCTTCGCGCGCCATGCGCAGGGTCTCCTGCTCCAGCAGTGTCAGAATCATGCCGATGGCCACAAACAGCTTGGGCAGATTCCAGAGCACGGGTGGCGTCTGAAAATGCGGTGCATAATGACTTTGCAGGTTCGCTACAGGCCACACCAGCCCCCACGCAGCGAAGCCGAGCAAGGCCGTGCAGACCCCGCTTGAAAACCTGTGAAAGCGCCGATAGTATGCAAGTCCATCGGCCAGATAGATGGCGCTCAGCAGCGCCAGCAGTCCGCCGTCCAGCGCGGGATTGAAGAAGAAGCCAATGCCGGCGAGCGCCGCTGTGGCCACGACTCCGCCTGTCTGTATCAGCTGATCACGCCGCCTTTGCTGTTGCAGCCCGTGCAGCAGTGTGACTCCCAGGCTTATGGCGCTGGCGGCAAACAGCGGCCATAGCAGCCAGGGATGGGGGATTCCTGAAATCAGCAGCGCACAATACAGGCTGGCCGATACACCGAAGATGCCAGCGCACAGACTCATGACCGGCTTAAATCGCGGCTCAGGAATCAAGGACATGAGAAAAGCTGCTCCGGCCAGCAGCAGCATATCCAGCACGACAATGGTCTGAATTTGTTGGCTGGCGAACGGCAGACCCAGCCATTGCACCAGCACGTGAATCAGAATCAGAGTCCAGCCGAGAAACCAGCAGCGCAATCCTGCATGACCGCTGCGCCGCAGAATGGAGCCAAAGATCAGCACAAGCGCGCCCAGAACCAACGCCGTTAAAAGGCCATCGAAATTCATCCACACTCTCCGGGCACGACCTGCCGGTCCGCCCCAAAATTCCTCTGGCGCAGCACGACAGTCCTCTCCCCAACACATCGGAGGATGAGGGCAGCAACATGAGAAAAATATAAGAAAGGAGGTTGCTGCGGAGGATCCAGCCGGCTTATCTCAAATAGTCGCGTAGAAAGGGGTCATCCGAGCGGACGAGTTCTTCTGTGGTCCCATCAAAAACCAGTTGACCATCATGCAAAACCAGAAAGCTGGTGTTCGGATCAGTCTGCCCCTTGGGCATTGGCTGGATGCACTTGCACTGGGCATCATACCGGTGCGTGGCCATCATAAAGGCATCCTGCAGGCGATGGGTCACCACGAGGGAAGAGGTCTTGGAAGCATCGCGCTGTTTGATGACCAGCTCGATGATGGTGGTGGAAGTGATGGGGTCCAGCCCGCCGGTGGGCGAGTCATACAGCAGCAGCTTCGGCTCGGTGACAATGGCTCGGGCAATCGCCACGCGCCGCCGCATGCCGCCGGAAAGCTCTGACGGCAGCTTCTTCATCGTGTGTTCCAGCTCGACGAATCGCAGTGCTTCCTCGACGCGGCGGTCAATCTCTTCGTCTGGCAGGTGCTCCTCCATCAGACGAAACGCCACATTGTCGCGCACGTTCATCGAGTCAAAGAGCGCGCCTTCCTGAAAGACCGTTCCAATCTCGCCGCGCAGTGAAAAGAGGTCGCGCTCCTTCATGTGGCACAGGTCTTTGCCAAAGACGGAGATGCAGCCGGAGTCGGGCATCAGCAGCCCGTTCGTCAGCTTGAGCAGCACGCTTTTGCCGACCCCGGCCGGTCCCAGCAGGATTCTTGTTTCCCCGTGCCGCAACTCAAAGGAGATGTCCTTGAGCACCGGCTTGCCGTCAAATCCAATCGAGACGTGATTGAACACGACCATCGGTTCCTCTGCGCTGGCGGCAGCTTCTGACAGGGGATGGGTGGCTGTGCTCATCGTCTGCAATGTCTATCGCCCAAAGATACTGATGACAACCTGGCTGATAAAGAAATCTGTCGCAATGATCAGCACCGAAGCAACCACCACCGCCTGTGTGGTCGAGCGTCCTACACCCTGCGTGCCGCCGCGGGTCTTCATGCCAAAAAAGCAGCCGATTGTCGCAATGATGAAGCCAAAGATAACCGGTTTGATCAGCCCTTCCAACACATCGGGGTACCGCAGCGTCTGATAGGCCGTATGGAAGTACTGCGAGGTGTTCTGCCCCAGCAGGATGCCCGAGACAAAGGCTCCCCCGAGGGTGCCGATGGCGTCAGAAACAATCGTGAGGAAGAACATCATGCAGACGGTCGCCACGATGCGGGGCATCACCAGCTTCTTCATCGGGTCGGTGCCGAGCGCGCGCATGGCATCCACCTGCTCGGTCACAATCATGGAACCCAGTTCGCTGGTCATGCCCGAGGCATTGCGGCCGCTGACCATCAGGCTGGTCAGCACTGGGCCGAGTTCCTTAATCATGGAGAGGCTTACCAGTTGTCCGGTGACCGCCGTGGCGCCAAACTGCGCCAGCGTGGAGGCGCTATTCAAGGCCAGCACGCCGCCGGTAAAGAAGCCGGTCAAAATCACGATCGGCAGCGAGCCAATCCCGATGTAGTCCGCCTGAAAAACAATGTCAGACCAGTAGAACGGTCGCCGAAAGACGTTCAGAAGCGCGCGCGCGGTCAGCAGCGCATACTCCTGCACTGACAACACCCAGCGTTTTGCGGTCGTATCAAGTGAGGCTATAGGCATGGGGTCCGTATCTGACTTTTAGATGCGGCCAGCCGTCAAAGGACTGCCACAAGTTGCATCTTCTCTCGATTTTAGAGCCGGCGGGCGGCCGTCCCTAGTCCCGGCCCCGCTTGCGGATCTCAATATTGAGCCGCTTGATCTTCTGGTTCAGCGTCGAAAGCGGAATGCGGAACTGCTCGGCAGCATCTGTCTGGTTCCAGTTGCAGCGTTCGAGCTTGGCCATGATGATGCGCCGCTCAATGTCCTCCAATATTTCAAAGAGCGAGGCATCGGGGCTGTGCTCCAGCAGGCTGGTGGAGTAGTTGCGGCCCGTAATATGCCCCGGCAGCAGATCGGCGTTGATCGAAGGCGTAGCAGAGAGCACGACCCCGCGCTCAATCACATTCTCAAGCTCGCGCACATTGCCCGGCCAGTCATAGTCCATCAGAATGCGGAGTGCCTCGGGCGTGAGCGCGCGCAGCGGCAGGCTGTTCTCGTCCGAGTAGCGCTTGAGAAAATGCTGTGCCAGCAGGGGAATGTCTTCGCGGCGGCTGCGCAGTGGCGGCATTTCGACGGTAATCACGTTCAGGCGGTAGTAAAGATCTTCGCGGAAGCGTCCTTCGCGCACGGCCTGCCGCAGCTCCACGTTGGTGGCGGCGATGATGCGCACATCCACCTGAATCTCCTGCGTGCCGCCCAGTTGCATGAACCGGCGATCCTGCAGCACCCGCAGAATCTTCGCCTGTGTATCCATGCCCATCGTGCCGATCTCGTCGAGAAAGAGCGTGCCGCCGTTCGCGACTTCAAATAGTCCTTTTTTCGAGGCTACAGCCGAGGTGAAGGCGCCCTTCACATGTCCGAAAAGCGTCGACTCAAGCAGGTCGGTCGGCATGGCGCCTGTATTCACCGGCACAAACGGCTTGTCCCGACGCGTTGAGTTCGCATGCAGAGCTTTGGCAATCAGCTCCTTGCCGGTGCCGCTTTCTCCTTGAATCAACACCGTAGACCGGCTCGGAGCCACCTGCGCCACCAGGTCAAAGATGCGCAGCATCGGCTCGCTCTTGCCCACGATGTTGGCAAAGTTGTAGCGCTGCTTCATCGCGCGCTTCAACTGAATGTTTTCTTCCTCGGCCTGGTGCCGTGCAATGGCAGAGCGGATGTCAGCCAGCAGTTTCTCGTTGTCCCACGGCTTCTGGATGAAGTTTTGCGCGCCGGCGCGCATGGCATCCATCACGTTGTCCACCGTGCCGAAGGCCGTGATCATGATCACGGGCAAGTCGGCATTCCGGTCGCGAATCAAACCCAGAATTTCGATGCCGTTTTTGCCCGGCAGCGCCAGATCCAGCAGCACCAGATCATAGGAGTTGCGATCGATCTTTTCGAGACCGGCTTCCCCGTGGACTGCGGTCTCGACTTCGTAGCCCTCCAGCGACAGCAGGGCTTCGAGCGTTTCGCGCAGGGCGGCTTCATCGTCAATGATCAGAATCTTTTGACGTGTCTCGGGCGGCGAAGGCGTATCAACAGACGGCGTAACAGTGAAAGCATCAGACATGAGCCGGTTTCCTTAGCACAGGGAATTCAAGGTAAAAGGTGGTGCCGCAACCGACTTCGCTTTCAACTCGGATCTTGCCGGCATGCTCCTGGATAATGCCGTAGGTCACGGCCAGACCCAGGCCCGTACCGCGGCGCTGCCCCTCCTTGGGAGCGGATTTGGTCGTGAAAAACGGGTCGTAAATCTTCTGCATGTTTTCAGGCGAAATGCCTGATCCTGTATCTGTAATCGCAATTGTTACGTGGCCGTTCACCAGGGTGCTCACGCGCAGTTGGCCGCCGCCATGCATGGCGTCCTTCGCATTCAGAAACAGGTTCAGAAATACCTGCTGCAGCTTACCCGCATTGCCGCGAATCGTCGGCAGGTCGGCCGACAGGTCCATCACCAGCTCAATCTGTGCAGTTTTGAACTGATGCTCCACCAGCGTCAGCGTCTCGCGAATCAACGTATTCACGTCGGTCTCGCGGAACTCCGAAGTGCCGGTGCGCGAGAAGTTCAGCAGGCCATTGACAATCTCTGAGGCGCGGAAGGTCTGCTGCGTAATCTTGTCGAGCAGGGGAGACAGCCGGTCATCGCCACGCACCTGCTTCGAGAGCATCTGCGTATAAGAGGAGATCACCGCCAGCGGCGTGTTGACCTCGTGCGCCACCCCGGCGGCCAGCAAGCCAATGGACGACAGCTTTTCGGCCTGCGAGAGCTGCGACTCCAGTTGCGTGCGATCCGTAATGTCTTCCAGTAGCAGAATGCGTCCTACAGTCTCAAAATCGCGCGAGACCAGCGGCGCAACCGCCACATTCACCGTGCGCGACTCGCCGGCGTTGGTCTGCAGCCGGAACTTGTAGAAGTGGTGAACCCCAGGCTGCTCCTTGATCTGCTGGTATTCGCGATACAGTGATTCAGGAAAGACCTCAGCCAGGGGTTGCCGCAGAGCCTCGCGCCGCGGCAGGGCAAAGAGCACTTCCATCTGCGTGTTCCAGCTCTCCACACAGTCTTCGAGGTCCACAGCCAGAATGCCGACATTGATGGATTCAACGATGTTCTCGTTGAACTCCTTGAGCCGCTCAAATTCGGTTATTTTCTGCTCGAGGCTTGAGTAGAGCCGGGCATTTTGCAGCGCGATGCCGATGTAGCTGGCCAGCGACTCGAGCATCTCCATATCTTCGCTGGAGAGAAAATCTCCGCCTGTGGTTTTGCCGAGACCAATCACCGCAATCGTGCGATCCTGCACCCGGCACGGCAGATAGTAATTCAGATCGAGCAGATTGACAGAGCGCTGCTCGCTCTCGGTCAAATGCAGCGCCGCCTGCGTGTTCTCAAAAAAGATGTGGGAGCCCGCATCGGGCTGATCAAAATCGAGAAAGTTCAGATCCAGCGTCGATTCCGCCTGCATCAGCGAGGCAGGGAATCCATGCGCCTTGGCCAGCCGGTAATGCCCTGGTTCGTCTGAGAGGAACACGGCGACCCGCTCCACCAGCAGCGTGTGCGGCAGCCGGTCGGCAATGGCATTCATGAGCGCGTCCATGTCGGTCTCGGTGCTCAGGCTGCGGCCAAACTCAATCAGGGTGGACCGGTAGTCATACTTCTGCCGGTCAAACAGCTTGTCCACACGGCGCTGAATCAGCCGCTTCAAGGGGTCAAAGATTTGCGCCGTCAAGATCACGGCAATAATAAGGCCCCAGCCGCCAAACTTCGGCAGCGTACGATGCGCCGTCTCCGCCGTGACCGCGACCACGCCAAAATAGACGCCCACCAGCAGAGCCGTCGCGAGGGTGTAGGTCACGCCCCGCTTGAAGATCAGGTCGGTGTCCATCAGGCGGTAGCGCACAATCGCCCAACTGAAGGTCAGTGGCAGAAACACCAGCGAAATGCCCGCCAGCTTCGTGACCAGGCTGGGCTCGGGAATGCTCGCCAGAAAGGGCGCAACATACAGCACCGTGAAGGGCACAATGGCGATGACGGTGCCACGCACCAGCCACTTCAGTTGCTGCCGCCGCAGTGGCACACGGCTGCGATGGTAGTGCACCCACAGCACCACGGCAGTGATGAGGTAGTAGGCCGCCAGGTACCCGAGAGCAATCTGGTCGAGGTGATGCTTGAGCACTTCGGTGGCCTGCCAGAACTGCTGGGCCACCACCTGCAGCGCCACAATCAGCACGGCTGGCAGATACACAAAGGCCAGCACGCCGTAGCGCCGCCGCGGCCGGTCCTCAGGAAAGGTAATGCCAAAGTGCAGGAACAGGGCAGGCTGTAGCGCCGCCGCCACGATGCCGCTCCAGTAGACAATCTGGTCAGTCAGGTCGAACTGCCCGGTGTAATGAAAGGCGTACAGGACAAAGGACACCAGGCAGAAGATGTAAAAGTGCAGCGAGTGAGGCGCCGTCCAGCGCCGGAAGAGCACGTAAAAGCCGATGCACAGATACACCAGGGCGATCAGCCGCAGCCCTTGGTTGAGGCTCTCATCCTGTTGTGCCAGAATGACCGGCACGTCCACCAGGCGGATGCCACGACGGATCAGCGTGTAGTGAATGGTTCCGTAGACCCGGGTCTGGGCCTCTTCGCGGGCCAGTTGAGCGATGCGATCCGTAGTAGCGCCGTTGGCGGAAATCAGAATATCGTTCGTCTTGATGCCGGCCAGCTGGCCGGGGCTGCCGGGCAGTACGTGTTCGGCCACGAGGCCGTCATGGCCCTCCATCCAGATCACGCCGTCGGTTGGAAACTGCGTGTGACTCTCCTGGGCGAAGTTCAGAAACGCAAACGCCACGGCCGCCAGCGTGAGCATCGCCAGCAAAACGACCGATACGCGGGTTTGCAGAGACTTCTCCATGCGCGATGTGGCACTCCCTTCAGAAAGCGACCAGGCTCCTGAATATCAAATACATAGCAAATGGATTGCCAATGCCGCTTCCATTTCCTGTACTCGGGTTTTCCCCAGTATATTCGGGATTTTCGCCATATTTACAGCGACTTGGATCGCAGGCAGGAGCAAAATCGTCAGAAGCCACAACACTGTCTGGCTGTGAATATCCTGTTTTTGGAAGAATTGCAGCCCGGGATTTTCAGGATATGGGGGATTGCGCGCAACTCCGCATCCACTTCATAGGCTCGAAAAGATAGCCTGCAGGGCGTGAACAGCCGTCCTCCAGGCCCCATGATGCTGAGGGGAAATCTCTATCAATATTTACGCTTCGGTAGTTCGGTAGCGGCTCTGTCAACAGAGTGATTGCGGAACTCCGCGTCATCGCCGCTCTTACCAAGGCAAAAAAGCGTTGGGCGAGAATGACGGGCAGCTTTAGGCCGTCCCTTGTGAACTGGAGAGGTTATCCCTGAGCCAGGCGGCGTAGCTTGAGCACTCCGATGCATACGTCCTTTGCGAAGGAGCGAGGTCCGGAACCTATTCTGGAACGGCCTCCGTACTCTCCTCTCGCCAGCAGCTGAATCGTCGATTCCAGTCTTGCTTTGAGGCTCGCGTCTTTCTGATAGATCCTTGCGCGTACCAGGTATGACTCTGCCGTCTTCCTGTAATGCTCAATTGCGCGAAGAGCCGAGATGCGATTCTTCTCGGAGAGTCCGGCGCAGGACTGCTCAAGGTAAGAAGCCCGCTGCGCCGCCAGTTCTGCTTTTTCAATGTAGGACTCATTCCCCACGCTCAGAGATCTTGCCGTTATATCGCCCATGGACTGACCTTTCGGGCTTGTTACGGTGGAGCCGTGCCGGCGATAAAGCGCTAGCGATTCCTGAATCAGTGCGGTTTTCCCAAAGATGTTGGAAAGGAAATATATCCATTGATCGTGATCGAAGATGATGGGGGAGGGGAGCACTTCAGCGGTCCACGGGTGGCGCTCATCCAAGGCCAGGGGCAAAGAAGAGCGAAAGACCATTGCAAAGCCGGAGAAGCCGTGTCCGGGCGCCGGAGTCAGAGAGGGAACCACCGCATCGCGATAAGCTTTGGGAAATTGCACTCCCAAAGGCTTGAGGTTCTCATTCACCATTTCAGCCGAATGAATCGCGAGCATCACTGAATCGTCCCGAAAGCATGCTGCACAGCGGGCAAGTTTATGGCTTAGCCAGACGTCATCCTGATCGCAGAAAGCAATCAGATCGCCCGTACACAGAGAGGCTGCCTTCATGAAGTTTCCGACAAAGCCAAGGCGCTTCTCATTGCGGATAAAGCGGACAGGAAACCCGGCGCTTTGGGAGAATTCCGCAAAGATCTCTGGAGTGCGATCCGTTGATCCATCATCGGTCACAATGAGTTCGCAGGGCTTCAGCGTTTGCTGTGCGATGCTCTCCAGCTGTTCACGAAGAAAGCGCTCACCGTTATAACTTGCCATCGCTATAGAGATCTTCATTCTTCAGATTCCTCAGCTCAATCCTGGTCAACTTCCTTAAATATGCTGCAAATCTCTTGAGAGGTCTGCTTGCCTTTATCTGGGCGGGCTAAATATGCATGTGGAAACCATGAGGTGCGGGCAGCCCATATGGATAAAGGCGAGAGGGAGATGTGCACATTCATGCGTGCGACCAGTCAACGCGGCCACGCGCATGAAATGCGTGTATCAGCAATGTCAGATTAACAGACGGCTTCCTCAGGGGGCTTATTTTTGCTTCATCTTGCTCCTCACCTGATTTGCCCGTAACATCGCCTCATTACCAAGGGCATTGTCAGGGAGATCATGCGGGAAGCCTTTCACAGTTTCTCTGCAGGAGAGATTGTCGCGGAGAACTACCGCGTGCTCGACGTCGCCGGAGTTGGCGGCATGGGCACCGTATTGCGCGCCTTTGATGAGCGACTGGAGCGCATCGTCGCGCTCAAGTTTCTGCCCGAGGATCCTGGCATCGGCTCCTCTGACAAAGAGCGCCTGCTGCGTGAGGCCCGCACCGCCTCCACGCTTGACCATCCTAATCTCGGCTCGGTCTATGGCATGGAGCAGACCCCGGACGGCCGCACTTTCCTTGTGATGCCGTTCTACGATGGCGGAACACTTCCCGAGTGGATTCGCCACCACCATCCATCTCTGAATGAAAAGCTGCGGCTCGCAATGCAAATTGCGCGCGGCTTGGACGAGGCGCACGCGCAGGGCATCGTTCACCGGGATATCAAACCCTCCAATATCATGATGACCGCCGAAGGTATGCCCAAGATCGTTGACTTCGGCCTCGCCTACATTCTCAGCGGCGAAACCGTCTCCCGCACTGAAACCACCGGCACCGTTGCCTATATGGCGCCCGAGCAGGCCAAGGGGCGTCCCGTAGACGGCCGCTGCGACATCTGGGCTCTCGGCGTGGTCATGGCAGAGATGCTCACGGGCAGCCATCCCTTTCACAGGGAAACGCTCGCCGGTATCCTTTATGCCATCCTGCATGACGCACCGCAACATCTCGAGGTGCTGCCGCCTGATCTGCAGACCATCCTCTTCCGCATGCTTTCCAAAGATCCAGCCAGCCGTTACGGCTCCTGCTCGGTGCTGCTGCAGGACCTTGAAACGCTGCTTGCGCAAATGCCCGATCCCGGCCAGCCGTCGCTGCCGCCCTCCGCGCGCGGTCAGGCGCAGTTGCGCCGCGTGCGCGATTCCGCATCGCGTCCCGCTCTCGAAGACCTGGCCTCATCTCGTCCGCGCATCGTGTGGTGGGCCGCCGCGGCTGGGGGAGTTCTCATCGCCGCCGGTGTCGTGGCCGGGCTCGTCCCCTCTGTGCGGCAGGCGCTCCTGTTGCATGCACACCATCTGTCCGTGGTCTCGCATGATTCGGCCATGACGGCCAAGCCCGCCGCCTACCAGGATTACCTGACCGCACTCGGCTATGTGCAGCGCTACGATCAGCCGGGCAATCTTGAGAAGGCCATCCATGTTCTGCGCCAGGCCGTCCAGGTCGATCCGGGCTTTGCACTTGGGTATGCCGAATTGGCCGAGGCATGCCGCCTGCAATACCAGACCACTGGAAACATCTCATGGCTCAATCAGGCCGCGCAGCAGGCCGGCCGCAGCCGTCAACTCGACAGCACATTGCCTGCGGCCTGGGCGGTTCTGGGAGAGGTCCATGACCTCACCAATAAGCCCGATCTGGCCCTCGCCGAGTTCCAGCAGGCGCTCAAGCTTGACCCGCACAACCCGGCGGCCATCCGCGGGCTGGCGCATGCTTATGAAACAGAAGGCCGCGTTGCCGATGCCGAGGCAGCCTATACTCGCGCAGCCAATATCGCGCCGCAGAACTGGGACGGCTTCGATTCCCTCGGCGCATTTTATGACCGTCACGGAAAGTACCAGCAGGCGATTGCCGCCTTTCAGCGAGCCCTGGCTCTGACGCCTGATAACGCACAGGTGCTGCTCAACATTGGTGCTGTCTATCTCGACACGGGCAACAGCCGACTGCTGCCGCTGGCTGAAGACAGCCTCAGGCACTCACTTGCCCTTCACCCCAGCTACGCCGCCTATGTCAACCTGGGCGTCGCCTATGCTGAGCAGTCACGCTTTCGCGAATCCATTGATGTAACCAGCAAGGCTCTGGCCATTAACAGCAATGACTATATGGTGTGGTTGAGTTTGCTGAGCGACTATGAATCGCTTGGCATGGCCCGGCAGGCGGCCGATGTGCGGGCGCACATGGTTCCTCTCATGGAGCAGCAGATTAAGATCCGCCCCCAGAACGCGACCACGCACGCCCTGCTGGCGGATGTTTACGCCGGGCAGCAGAAGCGCCAGTTGGCGCTGGCCCAGTTGCAGATTGCGCTCACCATCTCTCCCGATGATCCCCAGTCGCTGGCCAATGGCGCGGATGTTTATGCCAATCTTGATGAACCACGGCAAAGCATTCGATATATCCAGCGTGCGTTAAGCAAAGGTCTCCCCGTCGAGCAACTGCTTTCTGATCCTGAGCTGAGGGTCGAGTTACACGACCCGGCCGTCAAGGCTCTGCTGCGAAAGAAGGGCGGCTCTTGATCCTCACAAAAACTAAAAAAAGGAGCATTTCATGGCTGAAATCAATGTCCCCGGAGATGTCACTCTACTGGTGGGAGAAACACTCACCATCCACTGGCGCAAAAAATGCAAGTTCTGCGTGAAGTCCAATACCGGCGTAACCTTTGTCGATCTGCAAGGCGCTCCGCTGCCGTTGCCCACCGGTGGAGAGCCGGGAGGGGCGGCCTGGGTCGGCAAAGCGATAACGGCGGGTGCCATTCGTTTTCATCATGTGGACGGAGACGGCGATTGCGACAGCGTACAAACGGGCGCAGGTGGGCGCACCATCGTCGTCAACGGAGGCTGATCGGCGGCAAATTGCCTGTATCTCGTCTGGCGCACGCACACTCCAGACAGCTTCTCTCCAGCGCGGTTGACCCTTAGCCTTCACCGTGTTCCGATGAAACTCGGTGAATCGCAAAATCGCATTGCCGGTAGACGCGCTGCTGCCGCAGATCCACGAGGCCCTGAGCGATGCTCAGGGCCATCCCTCTAATCTGGTGCTTGAGGCTGCTCCGGGCGCGGGCAAAACCACGCGTGTGCCTCCGGCCCTGCTCGACGCCGTTCCGGGCGAAGTGCTCGTGTTGGAGCCGCGCCGCATCGCCGCCCGCCTTGCCGCCCGCCGCGTTGCGGCCGAATTGGGCGAGCGCCCCGGTGAGACCGTTGGCTACCAGGTCCGCTTTGAAGAGGTCGCCGGCCCGCGCACCCGCCTGCGCTTTTTGACAGAAGGCGTGCTCACCCGCCGCCTGCTCAGCGACCCCGATCTGCGCGGCGTCGATGCCGTGGTGCTCGACGAATTCCACGAACGCCATCTCGACAGCGATCTTGCGCTCGCGCTGCTCCTGCGCCTGCAGCAGCGTCGTCCTTCGCTGCGTCTGCTGGTCATGTCGGCTACGCTGGATTCCGCACCCGTGGCTCGCTTTCTCGGCAATTGTTCCGTCCTTCGTTCCGAAGGCCGATTGTTTCCACTCACAGTTACAAATCAGCCCTACTCGCCCGCTCCGCTGGAATCGCAGGTGGCGCAGGCCGTCGAGATGCTGCTGCGTGAGGGCCACACCGGCGATATGCTCGTCTTTCTGCCCGGCGCTGCGGAGATTCGCCGCGCCATGCGCGCCTGTGAAGAGCTCGCACGCCGCGCCGAACTGCTCATGCTCCCCCTGCACGGCAGCCTGCCGCCCGAGGAGCAGGATCGCGCCGTCGCACCCTCCACACGCCGCAAGCTCATTCTCGCCACCAACGTCGCCGAAAGCTCCATCACCATCGATGGCGTCTCGGCCGTGATTGACAGCGGTCTGGCGCGCATCGCCACCTGGTCGCCGTGGACCGGCCTGCCCACGCTCGAAGTCGCCCGCATCAGCAAAGCCTCTGCCACGCAGCGCGCCGGCCGTGCCGGCCGCACCGGGCCAGGCCGCGTTGTGCGGCTCTATCCAGCCGAGGATTTCCAGCTTCGCCTCGATCACGACACACCCGAAATTCTGCGTGGCGATCTCTCGCAGCTCTGTCTCGCGCTCCGTGCCATGAGCATCGATCATCCAGATCAAATCGTCTGGCTTGACGCGCCGCCCAAGGCCGCCGTGCGTTCCGCCGAATCCCTCCTGGACCGTCTTGGCGCGCACGGTGAGGCGGCGCAGCAATTGGTGTGCATGCCGCTGCCTCCGCGTCTGGCCCGTGTGGTGCTGTCTGCCAAAGAGCGCGGCGTCGGCGAAGACGCATGCCTCATCGCCGCGCTGCTGGCATCCGGCACGCCTTCGCCGCATCCTGATCTGCTGCACGCACTCGACAGCATGCGCCGTGGTGTTGACCCGGCACTGCGTCAGCATGTGGAGCAGTTGCGCCGCACAGTCCGTCCTCCCCGGCAATCCGCGCCCAATGACGACGCGTTGCTGCAGGCCGTCCTCACCGGCTTTCCTGATCGCGTGGCGCGCCGTCGCGCCGTGAGCAAGACCGCCAGCGGAGCAGGGAATCAGGTGCTTCTGTCGAGTGGCGGGTCCGCGGAACTCACGGGAGAGCCGGGCGACGGCGAGTTTCTGGTTGCCGTCGATGCGGAAGACCGCAAGGACAAGCCGCTGCCCCTCATCCGGATCTCTGCGCGCATCGAGCCCGAGTGGCTGCTCGATCTTTTTCCGGAGCGCATCGAAGAACGCATCGATCTGACGTGGAATCCGCGCGCCGGGCGCGTCGAAGCCGTGAGCCGCCTCATCTACGACGAGCTTGTGCTCGAGGAGTCTCGTCATGCCCGCCCTGATCCCGGGCTCGCCGGGGAGTTGCTCGCCGCCCAGGCGCTCGACGCGGGCATGGAGCGTTTCATCGATCCCGAGGCTCTTGCGCAACTCATGGCGCGCGCCGAGTTCGCCGGAGTCACCGCGCCCGATCTTGCCCAGCCCTTGCGCGAGCTTTGCCACGGACTCACGAGCTTTGCCGAGCTACGCGCCGAGGCTACGCATCTGTTGCCTTTGCTTGAGCGCACGCTCGCGGGTGGACGTCTCGCCGAGCTGGCCCCCACCTCGCTTCGCCTGCCCTCCGGGCGTCAAACCCGCGTGCACTATGAGTCTGGTAAGCCGCCGTGGATTGCCTCGCGCCTGCAGGACTTCTTCGGCATGCGCGACACCCCGCGCATCGGCCCCGGGCGTGCGCCGGTCGTCGTGCACCTGCTCGCGCCCAATCACCGTCCCGTGCAGATGACCACCGATCTCGCTGGATTCTGGGAGCGACTCTACCCGCAGGTTCGCCGCGAACTCATGCGCCGCTATCCGCGCCATTCCTGGCCCGAGAAGCCGTAGCCGCCGAGCGCACTTATCCGCGCGTCAGCTATCCTGCCCCTCTGCGCGGGGAATGCCGTTCAGAGGCAGAAAGATGCGAAAGACCGTCCCGTGCCGTTTGGCTCCTATAGCTGTGCGGAACCGGATATGCCCGTGGTGCTTGCCCACGATATTCTTTGTTGCCCATAAGCCAAGCCCGGTGCCGATCTGTTCCTTGGTGGTCACAAACGGCTCAAACATCCGGTCCCGCATCACCGGTGCGATTCCGGTTCCGGTGTCGGCAATGGTCACAACGATTCCGCCCACATTGTCACCGCCCCAGCGATGGCCCTGCCGCAGGCGAACCCGCAATGCGCCGCCCTTTGTCTGCATCGCATCCAGCGCATTGCCTGCCAGGTTGGCAAACGCGTGCCGCAGCTCATGTTGATAGCACAGCAGTTTGGGAACCTCTCGTTACGCTCGATGCAGTGTGATGTGTCTAGCGCGCAGCTGCGAAGCAAACAGTGGAAACACCGACTCAAGAATCTCTTTCACATCCGCCATTCCTGCAAAGGTGGATTGCTTGTGAAAGCGCAGCGTCTGCGTCACTACGCGCGCAACTCGCGCCAGCTCGTGATCGGCTTCGCGCAACAGGGTCCGCGTCGAGGCGTCCAGCTTCTCATCGTGTGAGGCGAGGTACGCAAGGTTGATCACCGCGGCCAGCGGATTATTGATCTCATGCGCCATGCTGGCCGCGAACCGCCCCGCTGTATTCAGCTTTTCGGCCTGCAAAACAGCTTGCTCGCTCTGCTTCAGCGCCGACAGGTCCTGAATGAACGCAATGTAGTTATCCTGTGAGTCCTCGAGCAGCGCATAGCCGCACATGATCGGCACACGCGTGCCGTCTTTGCGTACATATTCCTTTTCATACGGAGTGCAACTGCCTCGCTCGGCTGCTTCGGCAATGTGCGCCTCATCGACCTGACGGTACTCCGGCGGTGTCATGATGTCCCACCGGACCAGCCCCGCTTCCAGATCGGCTCTTGTGTAGCCGGTAATCCGCAAAAACTCGTCATTCGCCTCGACAATCGCACCAAACCGGTCGGGCAGATGAATGCCCATCAGGTCAGAGGCAAACAGCTTGGAAAAGCGCGATTTCGTCTTCTGTAGCTCCTGCTCCATGCAGATGCGTGCGCTGATGTCGCGCGCTACTCCCACAATGCCCATAATGGCGCCTGAGGCATCGCGCCAGGGACTCTTTACGGTGTGCAGATGCAAGACAGTCTTTGCAAAAGGGATCTGTTCTTCATAGCTGATTGGAACGCCTAGCTCCATGACCTGCCGGTCCTGCTCCACAAGATGATCCGCAATCTCATGAGGAAACAGCGCATAGTCATCTTTGCCGGCAATCTCTTCCGGGCTCATGCCCAGCAGGCGCGCCCCGGCCGCATTGACGGTTACATAGCAACCATCCATATCCTTCATGAATACAAAATCGGTGGTTGCGCGAAACAGCGCATTCAGCAGGTCGTCATGAACTGAAGAAGAAGAGAGCGGCGGATGCATGGGCGTTGTGCACGAACCTCATTAGGGGTACGCCTTCCTGCACTGCAGCATCATCCGTTCGCCGGGAAGGGGGTGATCAAGGGGCCTGAATTCCAGTTAAGTCAGTCTATGCATGTTTTTACGGTGAGTCCAGCCTGCAGGGCCAAATGATGCATACCTTGTTTGCCGTGGATGGATTCACCCTTCTTATTCATAAAAGCCTGTCGGGAGTAGCTCACGCATCTTGACTATCATGAAAGCCTCGCCCTGCCTGTATCCTCACGGTCTAACTTCCGCCCTATCTTCGTGAACGGAGAAATCCCGGTTCCGCCCATACTGGCGGGGCGAGCACCCCATCTCGCGCTTGAAGGCATAGCCAAACGCGCTCTCTGATTCATATCCCAGTGAGAACGCAATCTCCGCCACCGAGTCCTGGGAGTTGATCAACTGGTCGGCAGCCAGCAACATCCGCCAGCGGGTCAGATAGATCATCGCCGGCAAGCCCACTCTCTCCTTAAATCGTTGCGCAAAGGCCGAGCGCGACATGCCAGCCTTCGCTGCCAGCTCCTGCACGGTCCAGCGCCGTGCCGGGGCCTCATGCATGGCTTCCATGGCGGCCCGCACCTGCGGGTCGGCCAGCGCAAACAGCCACCCCACGCGGTCGCTGGCATGGTTGGCCACATGCAGTTGCAATATCTCCACCAGCATCATCTGCGCGAGATATTCTCCCATCAGCACGCTACCGGGTCTGGGCTCGCGCACCACCTTCATCATCCGTTCCACATACCATTGCAAAACGGCCCGGTCCTCTGGGTTGCGAATATGAATGACGGGCGGCAGCACCTCGCACAAAATATTCGCCTGCTCGCTTGCGAAGTTGAAAACAGCGCTCAGCCCCAGGCAGCCTCCGCCGCCCTGCCATGTCAGAATGCGGCCGTTCAGCGGCTCTTTGATCACTGACATGATCTCCATCGAAGGCAGATCAAGGCCGCTCGCCAGCCGGAAGCCGCCTCCGTGGGTCACGACCACAAAATCGCCAGCCTCCAGGCGCACTGTCACATCTTCGGTCTCCAGACGCAGCCAGCAGCAGCCCGACAGAACGGCCAGGCACCGGAAGCCCGTACTCGGTTCAAATTGAAAGCTCCATGCGCCTCCCGCATCGATCCCGCCTGTCATGTAGCCGCGGGGCTTCAGCAGTGACAAAACATCCGACAAGGGATCGGCCCAAACTCTGGATGATCTCGATATAAATGCGGACTCCATCGCATAGATTCTATGTTTCTCGGGACGTAAAGTCTGATCCAGGAGAGTTAAAAATGAGAGTTTTCGTCACAGGCGCTACAGGATTCATCGGCTTCGCCATCGCAAAAGACCTCATCGCCGCCGGACATCAGGTCATTGGTCTGGCCCGCTCCGAGGCCTCAGGCAAAAAGCTCCTCACGGCAGGAGCACAGGTGCAGATTGGCGATGTCGAAGATTTGGAGTCCTTGCGCAAGGCTGCGTCGCGCGCCGATGGCGCTATTCACACGGCCTTCTATCACAAGATCTCTCACATGCCGCTGGGCACGCGTCTGCGAGTGTTTCTCGGGGGATCTCCCGGCGGCATCGTCGGGCGTTTTCTCTCTGCCGCCGTGACCGCGGATCGCCGCGCCATCGAGACGATCGCGGCCGCGCTGCCCGGCAAGGGCAGCCCGCTGGTCGCAACCTTTGGCACGCTCTCCATGCCCTTCGGCGTCCTGGCCACTGAGGATGATGGCTACGATCGCGACCCCTCTGCCTTCGGTCTCGCGCGCGCCAGGAATCAGGACGTTCTTGAGGAACTGGCCGCGCGTGGTCTTCGCACCTCGGCCATTCGGCTCGCTCCTGTCGTGCATGGCCCCGGAGCATTCGGTCTGGCCTCAAGAATGATTGTGACAGCCCGCAAAAAGAAGCAGTCCGCCTACATCGGCGACGGCTCCAACCGCTGGCCGGCCGTGCATCAGCTCGACGCCGCGCGCCTCTTCCGCCTTGCGCTTGAAAAGAGCCCGCCCAATGGCGTTTATCACGGGGTTGCAGAAGAGGGAATCACTCTTCGCGAGATTGCCGAAGTTCTCGGGCAGCGTCTCCGTGTCCCCACCGTCAGCATCTCGCCGCAGCAGGCCGCCAAATACTTCAGCTTCCTCGCGCCCGCCATTGCCGCAGACAATCCCACCTCCAGCCGCCTCACGCAGGAACGGCTCGGTTGGAAGCCAACGCAGATCGGCCTGCTCGCCGATCTTGCACAGAGCGAATACATCGAACCCTGATTTGCCGACACACCTTCACGCAGCAGGCCAGCCGTAACTAGCGGCTGGTCCGCGTGCATTCAGCCCCTGCCACCTCCTGCCTTGCTCCCGTCTGCAATTCCAGTCTCAGAATGTTCTCGCAAAAATAGTGAAGCGGGGGCTTGACAATACTCTTGCCTGGCGAAATACTCAAGTCGTTGCTTGAGTAAAGTCACTGTTCAAGAGGCGCTGGAAATGGCAAACGCAAAGATGGAACCGAAAGTCGTCCACGCTACCTGCGTGGTCGAGCGCAGCTTCACAAAGCCAGCAGAAGCTGTATTTGCCGCATTGAGTGAGCCTGCAAAAATTCAGCAGTGGATGAGCGGCGGCCACTCCGAACTCATTGACTTCCAATGCGAATTCGAGGAGGGCGGTCAGCAGGTCCTCAAGTACAGGATGCTTCCCGGCACTCCCATTGCGGGGGCTGTCATAACTAACGCCGGCCGCTATCAGCAGATTGTGCCTTTGGAGCGCATCGTCACCGTCTCCACCATGAAGATGGGGGAGCATCTCTTCTCGGCATCACAGGTGACCTTTGAGCTGCTTCCATCGCAGCAGGGAACCGGCCTCATCATCACGCATCAGGGAGCGTTCTTTGAGGGGTCGGATGGGCCGGAGCGCCGCGAAGAAGGATGGAACACTCTGGCCGATAACCTCGCCGCATTGCTACAGGAACCGTAGGAGCTTACGTTCATAGCGTGACCAGAAAACGCATCGACATTGACCTTCTCTTTCATGCGCTTGGCGACCGGACGCGGCGCGCCATGCTCGATCGCCTGAGCCGCGGGCCCGTCTCTGTTTCCCAGTTGGCAGAGCCGCTCGGCATCACGCTCACTGCGGTTGGGCAGCATCTTGAGATTCTCGAGGCCTGCGGCCTGGCCATTACAGAGAAAGTGGGCCGCGTGCGCACCTGCCGCATGGCTTCTGCGGGTCTCGATGCTCTTGAGCTGTGGGTCCAGAATCACCGCACCGAATGGGAGCAGCGCGCGGACCGCTTGCAAATGCTCATCGAGGACGAGGAGCCGCAAAGCCCTGCAGCCGCTCGCCAGAAGCCGCGAGCGGCCAGGAGGAAGAGACAAGCATGACCGTTGCTCACACCATCACTCGGAGGCAGTTCGTTACCTCGGCGGCGGCCATGGCCGCGCTCGCTGCATGCCCCACACCGGGCGCCGCCGAAAATCACCCCTTTACGAAAGGACAAAGCATGAACACCCTCACACCCTATCTCTTGTTCGACGGCAACTGCCGCGAAGCGATGGAGTTTTATCACTCCTGCCTCGGCGGCGAACTCAACCTCACTCTCGTCAAAGACTCCCCCGCAGCCGGGCAGATGCCCGCCTTCCAGCACAACAAGGTGCTCAACGCACACCTGCTGGCCGGGCCGATGCAGATCTCGGCATCCGACTGGCTCGCGCTCAACGAAACCCCGGTGCGCGGCAACACCGTCTGCCTTTTCATCAACGGCGGCAGCCCGGCTGAACTCAAAGCGCTCTTTGACAAACTCTCCCCAGGCGCGCAGGTCACCAATCCTCTGAAAGAAGTTTTCTTCGGCATGTACGGCGCACTGAATGACCGCTTCGGTGTCCGCTGGATGTTCCAGACAAAGCAATCCAACTGAAGCACCGCCTTTGTGTGCCCGGCCGTCTATGCACTTCCGTGCCGCCAGCGTAGGCCCCGGGAATCCGGATGCCAAATTCCACCACCTGCTCCGAAAGGCAGCCGTGTGAGCTAATGCAAATTAAAAGCGGAGTCAGCCTAGCAGCCAACTCCGCCCGTAGTGTGAATCTTCATCTCTGTGCTGAGTGCTTAAGCGATCGGCGCTCCGGCCGCCCGGTAAATGGCCTCTATTGCCAGCATGTCTTTGAGTCCCTCTTCGCCAGGGGTCGCGGGCGTCCGGTTGTAGCGCACGCAATCGGCAAAGTGATCAGCCTCATACACAAACTGGTACGGCTGCTTGCCCGGGCTGACGCCGCTCACCGGCCCATGAATTGTCGTGCCGTGATACTTCAGTCCGTCATAGTAGAAAGCTGGTTCCACCCACAGGTTGCCGTGCGTGCCATCCACGCTCAGGTACGCGGGGGCATTCTCGCCGTAAGACGAGCCGCTCGAAGCCAGAATGCCGGAAGGGAAGCGCATGTTGAACTCAATGCTCTCCTCCACCTCGGCAAACCGGGTTCCCGGAACTTTTGGCGTTACCTGTGCTGCAAAATGCTCCGGTTCTTCGCCCGTGAACCAACGGATCGCATTCAGCGGATAAATCCCCAGATCCAGCAGCGATCCGCCTCCAGACAGCTTCGGATGCAGACGCCAGCCATGCATCTTGATGCCGTAGAAGCCGCCCTGAAATCCTTGAATCTCGCCGATTGCGCCGCTCCGCGCCAGCGTGCGAATCTGCTGCCACATCGGGTCATAGTGCACGCGATAGGCAATCATCAGCTTCACGTTGTTTTCGCGGCAGGCGTCGATCATCTGCTGGCATTCTTTTGACGAGATGGCCATCGGCTTCTCGCACAGCACATGCTTGCCGGCCTTGGCCGCGCGAATCGTGTATTCGGCATGCATGCTGTTCGGCAGACCGATGTAGACCGCGTCAATCTCGGGGTTGTGCGCAATCTCGTCGTAGTTTTCGTAGTTGTAGACATTCTTTGGCGAAATGCCATACAGCGCCTCATACTTCGGCGCTTTCTCTTTCGCGTGCCCGGTCACCAGCGCCGTCACCTTGCACTTGCTCGACTGCGCACAGGCCCGCATGAAGATGTCAGAAATATCGCCCAGCCCCACGGGCGCAAAGCGCAGCGGCTTCTGCGGTTCGGCATGCAGCGGCAATGCTGAAGACGCGGCTGCCATGAGAGAGAGTTTCGTGAACGTGCGGCGATTGAACGTCGTCATGGGCGTGCTCCTCCTGTTTTATCTCTAACGCCGGAAGGCCGGCAGATAACCCTTCACCCGCGTCTGCAGGCGATACACATGGGTGCGGGCAGTAATGTAGAGCGTTGTTCCATCGCCGCCCCAGGCCAGGTTCGCCGCCACTTCCGGCAGCAGAATCTGCCCCAGCACCTTGCCCTGCGGCGTCACAATCCGAATGCCTCCCGGGGCGGTCGTCCAGATGTTGCCGTGGCTGTCGATCTTCATTCCGTCCGGCACGCCTGGCCCGTCCTTGCTCGTGAAATCAATCACGTCCCGCGGCTCGCCCACGCTGCCATCCGCGTGCAGCGGATACGCAATCACCCGCATCGCCGGCCCCGAGTTGTTGACATACAGAGTTTTGTTGTCCGGCGAAAGCGCAATGCCATTGGGCAGCGTCAGATTTTCAATGATCGGCGTCAGCTTTCCATTCTTGTAGTGAAAGACGCCATCAAACTTCAACTGCTTCGCCGGGTCATGATCGCCGCCCTTCAGCCCATAAGGCGGATCGGTAAAGAAGAATGATCCATCCGGCGAAAACACGAGGTCGTTGGGGCTGTTGAGCCGCTTGCCGTGATAGCTGTCAAAGAAAGGCACCACGCGCAGATGCGACGCCGGGCCCTCTAGCCGCACCACCGCGCGTCCGTACTGCTCACACATCACCACTGAGCCATCCTTCGCGGTCGCCATCGCATTCGGGCCGGTCTTGTGTCCATCGGGCAGCGCATATTTCCCATGCCGAAAGTCCACCAGCACCGTGTCCTGTCCGCTGGCCGTCAGCGCATGCACGCGGTCGCCCTCTTCATCGCTGAACCACAATCTTCCCTCGCGCCACATCGGCCCTTCGGTGAAGACGTATCCCCCATGCACCACCTCGGGCTTTGCGCCCGGTGCAATCAACTGGTCGAGCGCCGGCGAAAACCGCAACACTCGCATATTGGCCTTCACCGCCGCGCCCGGCACCGGGGCCTGCGCGCGTGAGTTCGTTGGATACAAAAACAAAAGCAGTGCGGAAGCAGCAGCGACTCGGGCAAGTGGATGCATGGAACTCCTTGGACTTGAAAAACGGATGCTCAGAAACCGGAGCAGCAAGTCGCTCGAAAGGGAGCAAATTCATGCCAGCCACTCCCGGATTCGCAGCGCGCAGCCATGATATGTCGCGGCGTGCAACTATCGCAATCCGTGGCCGCAATCCGGCGTGGCGATTGCACTCGCAACCTGCGGCATGCCTCAAAAGTTTCTTCCGCGTGCCAGAGCTGTCTGCCGCCAAGTAAGATGGCTGCGCTGGAAAAACATACCCAGCCAGACTCCAATCCTCAGCAGGGAGAACAACTCACGCATGCGGCGCGCCTGGCTACTCCCGGTCTTTTTCATCACTTACGCACTGGCCTACGTCGATCGCGCCAACTACGGCTTTGGAGCCGCGGCCGGCATGGCCCGCACGCTGCACCTCACCGAGGGCCGCTCCGCGCTTCTGGCCGCGCTCTTCTTTCTCGGCTACTTTGCGTTTCAGATTCCCGGCATGCTGCTCGCCCGCAAATGGAGCGCCACCCGCCTCGTCTTTCTCGCGCTCATCCTTTGGGGAACCCTGGCCGCGCTCACCGGCGTCATTCATAGCTTTGCCTGGCTGGCCGTGGACCGCCTGCTGCTTGGCGTGGCCGAGAGCATCATCTTTCCGGCCATGCTTCTCTTGCTCACGCATTGGTTTGTGCGCGCCGAGCGTTCACGTGCCAACACTTTTCTGATTCTCGGCAATCCTGTCACCGTGCTCTGGATGTCCGCGCTCACCGGCTTCCTCATCGAGTCTGTCGGCTGGCAGCACATGTTTGTGATCGAGGGACTGCCCGCCATTCTGTGGGCTTTTCTCTGGATCGCCGTCATGCGCGATCATCCCTCTGAGGCCCGCTGGATGCAACCGGCACAGGCGCAGCAACTGGAGCAGCAGATTCGCGCGCAGCAAGCCTTGCCCTCCGCGGACGGCAGCTCCACCGTGTCATTGCGCGCGATTCTCTTGCGGGCCGATGTGCTGCAACTCTGCCTGCAATACTTCTGCTGGAGCCTCGGCGTCTACGGCTTCGTTCTCTGGCTGCCCACCATCGTGCGCCGCGGAGCCGATCTCTCCATGGGCAACACCGGCCTGCTCTCGGCCGTGCCCTATGTCGTGGCCATCGTGCTCATGATCATCGCCGGGCGCATCTCTGACCGCACGCTACGCCGCCAGCAGGTGGTGTGGCCGTTTCTATTGCTAGCCGGTCTTGCGATGCTCGGCTCCTTCTTCTTTGCCGGGCACAGCTTCGCGCTGGCCTTCGGTTGCCTGGTGCTCGCGGGCGGCTGCATGTACGCGCCCTACGGCCCGTTTTTCGCCATCCTGCCCGAGCGCGTGCCGCGCGAGGTCACCGGCGAGGTTTTCGCGCTGGTTAACAGTTGCGGTGCGCTCGGCGGCTTTGCCGGCAGCTATCTTGTCGGCTTGCTGCACGCCATCACCGGCACGCAGTCCGCCGGGTATCTGCTCATGTCCATCGCGCTGCTGCTCTCCGCGCTGCTCGTTTATCGCTTGCCCCGCATTCCGGCAGCGTCTACCGTCAGAGAATTGCATCATGCCTGACCCACATCCCATCTCCGCATCGCAGGTGCTCGAGTCTGACTCCGCACTTTTCGCCTCCGTGCCGACGCACGCCCGCGGGCCTGAGGGCGCACTGCCCATCACGGCGGAAATGCTCCTCACCCAGCCCTCCGGGCATCTCTTTGGCCTCTCACAAAATGCAGGCATGGGCTGGGAGCCGCAGCGCCTGCTCGACCCAGAGTTCCTCATCCTTAGCACGCATGGCGGCCTGCGCGCCGCCGACGGAACGCCCATCGCCCTTGGCTTTCACACCGGCCATTGGGAGGTCGGCCTGCTCGTCGCCGAGGCCGCGCGCGAGTTCCGCCGCTGGCATGCCACGCCCTTCGCCGGAGCCTGCACTGATCCCTGCGACGGACGCACGCAGGGCACCGAGGGCATGCTCGATTCGCTGCCCTATCGCAACGACGCGGCCATGGTGCTTGGCCGGCTCATGCGTTCGTTGCCCACACGCAAAGGCGTGCTCGGCATCGCTACTTGTGACAAAGGTCTCCCCGCGATGCTCATGGCGCTCGCCGCCTCCGGCCCGTATCCCAGCGTGCTTGTGCCCGGCGGCGTCACGCTCCTGCCCGAGTCCTCCGCCACACACCCCGCCGAAGACGCCGGCAAAGTCCAGACCATCGGCGCGCGTTTTTCCCAGGGCGAGATCACCCAGGCCTACGCCGCGGAAGTGGGCTGCCGCGCCTGCGCCAGCCCCGGCGGAGGTTGCCAGTTTCTCGGCACCGCCGCCACTTCGCAGGTCATTGCCGAGGCGCTCGGCCTCGCCTTGCCGCACTCGGCGCTCGCACCCTCCGGCCATGAGGTCTGGCTTGATGCCGCCACCCGCTCGGCGCGCGCCTTGCTGCGTCTGGCACAACTCGGCATAGGCACGCACGATATCATCACCGATGCCGCCATTCGCAACGCGATGGTGCTGCATGCAGCCTTCGGCGGCTCCACCAATCTGCTGCTGCATCTGCCCGCCATCGCGCATGCTGCCGGGCTGCGCCGCCCCACGGTGGAGGACTGGAAACACGTCAACCGCGAAGTCCCACGCCTGGTCGATGCCTTGCCCAACGGCCCGTGCGGCTACGCTACCGTGCAGGTTTTCCTCGCCGGAGCCGTGCCCGAAACCATGCTGCACCTGCGTCGCGCCGGCTTGCTTGATACCAGCGTGCGCACTGTGACCGGCGAAACCCTCGATGAAAATCTCGACTGGTGGCAAGCGAGCGAACGCCGCCACAGCATGCGGCAGCGTCTGCAGGCCCTCGATGGCGTCGATGCTGACGATGTAATCTTCGCGCCCGGCGGTCCCAAGGCCCGCTCCATTGGCAGAACGCTCTCGTTTCCCATCGGCAATCTCGCGCCCGAAGGCAGCGTCATCAAAAGCACCGCCATCGATCCCTCGCTTCTGGACGCGAGCGGCAACTATCATCACGCAGGCCCCGCGCGCGTTTTTGTCACCGAAGCCGCTGCCATGGAGGCCATCAAGCACGGCCGCGTCGGCCACGGCGATGTGCTGGTCCTGATCTGCGGTGGCCCCATGGGCGCTGGCATGCAGGAGACCTATCAGGTCACCTCCGCGCTCAAAAATCTGCCATTTTGCAAGCATGTTGCCGTGCTCACTGATGCGCGCTTCAGCGGCGTCTCTACCGGAGCCTGCCTCGGCCACATCTCGCCAGAAGCCCTCGCCGGAGGTCCCATCGGCCGCGTCCGCGACGGCGACTGGATTGAGATTCGCATCGACGGCGTTACGCAGGAGGGCACCGTTGATCTCATCGGCGAAGACGGCCCCGACGGCCCCCAGCGTTTTTCGCCCGAAGAGGGCGCACGCCGCCTCGCGCAGCGCTCACCCCGCGCCGACCTCGCACCACATCCGGCCCTGCCCAGCCATACACGGCTCTGGGCCGCGCTCGTGCAAGCCTCCGGCGGCGTCTGGGGCGGCTGCGTTTATGACACCGATGCCATCGTGGCCCGTCTGGGCCTTTCTCATGAACCGATTCAAGAGGAGAACAGTTAGATGAAGCTCTACAACACCACGCAGGGAATCTTCGCGCAGAGCGAAGAAGGCATCTGGCGCCAGGTCGAGGTCGCCTCGTGGGATGAACTGGTGTCCAGCGAAAATCTTGGCGCACGAGCGCGCGCCGCTTCTGGCCCTTCGCTGGCGCAAGGCCCCGCCCCCGAAACATGGCTTGCCCCCATCGGCACGCAAGAGGTTTGGGCCGCCGGTGTCACCTATTTCCGCAGCCGCAGCGCACGCATGGAAGAGTCGAAGGACGCAGGCGGCGGAACCTTTTATGATCGCGTCTACTCCGCCGAGCGCCCCGAGCTCTTCTTCAAGGCCACCGCGCGCCGCGTCGTGGGTCCGGGAGCCGCCGTGCGCATTCGCTCCGACGCCCGCTGGTCTGTACCCGAGCCGGAACTGACGCTGCTGCTCAATCCGCATGGCGAGATTGCCGGTTACACCATCGGCAATGACATGAGCTCGCGCGACATCGAGGGCGAAAACCCGCTCTATCTGCCGCAGGCCAAGGTCTATGACGGCTCCTGCGCGCTGGGGCCGTGCCTGCTGGTGGCCGAGCGGGAACTGCCTCGCGCAACGGGCATCTCGCTGGCTATCCAGCGCCAGGGCGTTCTGGCCTTTCAGGGGCAGACCACGCTTGAAATGCTCAAGCGCGATCCCCGCGAACTGGCCGCCTACCTCTTCCGCGAGAGCAGCTTCCCCGGGGGAGCCTACCTGATGACCGGTACCGGCATCGTGCCCGAAGACAACTTCACGCTCGCCCCCGCGGATCGCATCTCCATCCGCATCGAAGGCATCGGTACGCTAGAAAACTTCGTCGAATAACCCCGGCAACCCTCGCAAGGTTGATCTGTCCCTGAGCCTCAAAGCAGGCTCAGGGCAGGCGTCGCCATCGCACTGTCAGCGGCGGGCTCCGGCAATCAGCAGGTCTACGAGTCTCCTGGCGCTCGCCTGCCAGTTTGGCCCGGCATCCACGTAGGCAACGCCAATCAGCGCTCGCAACAGATCATTCGCTTCCACATCACGGCGCAGATCTCCACTGCGCACCGCCCCTGCCACCAGCGAATGCAGCGCTTCTCGCAGCCGCACATAAGAGGCTTCAAACACTTCCTTCGGATTGCCCAGCAGTTCCTTCAGCGCCGGAGCAATCACCTGCTTCGCCGCAATCGCCTCCACAAACAGCAGCAGCCATGCCCGCAGCGCCTCTGCCGGAGGCAGTTCCGCAGCCAGCCTGTGCTCCGCGTCGGCCAGCTTTCCCATCTCTGTGCGGTAAACCTCTTTCAGCAGCTCTTCGCGAGAAGGGAAGTGCCGGTACAACGTCCCCGCCCCCACACCCGCCTGCCGCGCAATGTCGTCCAGGCTCGCCTGCGCGCCATGCCGCGTGAAGGCTTCCTTCGCGGCCTCCAGAATGCGCATGCGATTCTCCTGCGCATCCGAGCGTGGCTTTCTCGCAGGCAGAGACTTCTTCGCAGCTTTTTTTAACGGCTTTTTATTCATTGAAAAATCTGCAACCGGAGACAGTCTCCGGTTATCTATTCCTATATGGAGAGTGCCTCCGTTTTATTCGATGCCGCCCGTCGCGTCAAACCGCCGCGCGGCAGGCCGCCACAATGCCACCAGACAGATTAACCAGCAACAAAGGAGCAGCATGCGCGTTTTTGTCACAGGTGCAACAGGATTCATCGGTTCACGCGTAGTCGCGGAACTCATCAGCGCGGGCCACCAGGTGCTCGGCCTCACGCGTTCTGACGAGGGCGCGCAAGCCCTCAAAGCTGCCGGAGCCGAACCGTATCGCGGCGACCTCGCGGACACAGCCAGCCTGCGCAGCGGAGCTGATAATGCAGACGCCGTGATTCATACCGCCTTCGTCCATGACTGGACGCGCTTCGCCGAGAGTTGCAAACTCGACCAGCAAGCCATCAAGGCCGTCGGCGAAGTGCTCAAGGGCTCCACTCGTCCCTTCATCGTGAGTGCCGGGGTAGCGGTGGTGCAAGGCCGTGCTGGCACTGAAGACGATGCGCCGTTTTCTATCCCCGGCTGGCCGCGCGTCTCCGAGGCGGCAACGGTTGAGCTGATCGAGCAGGGAATCAACGCCATGGTCATGCGTCTGCCGCAGGTGCATGACACCGTCAAGCAGGGGCTGGTCACGCCGCTGTTGGCCATCGCCCGCGAGAAAGGGGTCTCTGCTTACGTCGGTGACGGGGCCAATCGCTGGCCGGCCGCGCACGTCACAGACGTAGCCCGCCTCTATCGCCTCGCACTTGAAAAAGGTACCGCAGGCACCCGCTATCACGCCGTCGCGGAAGAAGGCGTTGCGCTACGTGATATCGCGACTGCGCTCGGCCGCGGCCTCAACGTGCCGGTGATTTCTATCACCCCCGAGCAGGCACAGGAGCATTTCGGTTTCCTTAGCTTCTTCGCTGGCCGCGACGCGCTCGTCTCCAGCACGAAGACTCGCGCTGCGCTCGGCTGGAATCCCATCGGCCCGGACATGATCACCGACCTTACCAACATGAACTATTCCCAGAGCTAGCCGTCCGGCTTAGGCCGCCAAATACGCAACCGTAACAGTTACAAAGGAGTTACAAATGAAGAAAACATGGTTCATCACCGGAGCCTCGCGAGGCTTTGGCCGCGTCTGGGCAGAGGCAGCCCTCGAGCGTGGCGATCAGGTCGCCGCCACCGCCCGCAACCTCGCCGATGTCAGCGATCTCAAAGAGAAATACGGAGACGCCGTTCTCCCGCTCGCTCTCGACGTCACCAACGCCGCTCAGGTCACACAGGCCGTCGAGCAGGCTCACAAGCACCTTGGCCGCATCGACGTGCTCGTCAACAACGCTGGCGTCAGTCTGCTGGCGGCCACAGAAGAGGCCAGCGACGAGCAGATTCTCAATCTCTTTAACATCAACTACGTCGGCATGGTGCGCGTGCTGCGGGCCGTGCTGCCCATCCTGCGCAAGCAGGGCAGCGGACACATTCTCGGCATCTCCAGCGGCCTCGGCATCACGACGATGCCTCTCATCGGCTACTACGCCGCCACCAAGTGGGCGGTGGAAGCCATGCATGAGTCGCTCGCCGCTGAGGTCAAGCCGTTCGGCATTCATGTCACGCTCGTCGAGCCCGGCGCCTATGCGACTGATTTCGGCAAGTCTGGCGTTATCGCCGATGCCATGCAGCCCTACGCTGAGTTCCGCAAGCACTTCCTCACGCATCTCGTGAAAATGGAGCGGGGAGATCCGAATGCCACCGCCGAAGCCATCCTCAAGCTTGTCGATGCGGAAAATCCACCGCTGCGCCTCGGCCTCGGCAACACGATTTTGCCGCGTGCGCGTGAGGCTTACGCGCAGCGTCTCGCCACCTGGGAAGCATGGGAGGATGTCGCCAGCGCCGCCATGGGCGAACCCCGCGTGGTCACCGAATCCTGGATGCAGGAACTGTTGCAAACCGCCAATTAAACGGCCTGATCTTGCGCTTGTATCTGCAACCCGTGCAACTCACTGAGGGCGGCGATTGCCGCCCTCAACTTTTGAATGCATCAAACTCGCTGCCTTCCTTTGCCTCCCTTCTTTCATCAAAATTTTGCAGATCAAGGCAGGGCTCGCGCATCCAAAATGCATCATGTACAAAGCCAAGGCTTACGCTGCTACCAGTGCGGCCTCGCCGCTCACTTCTGCTGTTATCGAGCGCCGCGAACCCAAAGAAAACGACGTTCAAATTGAAATCCTCTACTGCGGTGTCTGTCACTCTGACCTGCACACCGCGCGCAACGAGTGGGCCGCTGCCGTGCAGACGGTCTACCCCTGCGTTCCCGGCCATGAAATCATCGGCCGCGTCACCAAAATTGGCTCGGCTGTCACAAAGTTCAAAGCAGGCGACCGCGTCGGTGTCGGCTGCCTTGTCGGCTCTGACGGCACCTGCCCGGCCTGCAAAGAGGGCCTCGAACAGTACTGCGCCGGCATGGTCCTCACCTACAACTCGCCCGATGCAGACACCGGCAAGGTGACCTACGGCGGATACTCTGACAGCATCGTCGTGGACCAGCATTTCGTCCTGCGTGTGCCTGAGAATCTTGACGCCGCCGCCGCCGCGCCGCTGCTCTGCGCCGGCATCACCACCTGGTCGCCGCTGCGTCATTGGGGCGTCACCAAAGGCAAGAAGGTCGGCATCGTCGGCCTCGGCGGACTCGGCCACATGGGCGTCAAATTTGCCCATGCCCTCGGCGCGCACACGGTCGTCTTCACCACCTCGCCCAGCAAACGCGAAGACGCTCTTCGCCTCGGCGCCGATGAAGTCGTCGTCTCCCGCGACGCCAACGAAATGCTGAAGCATGCCGGCAGCTTTGACTTCATTCTCGACGCAGTTTCCGCCGAGCATGACATCAACGCCTACATTCACCTGCTCAAGCGCGACGGCAACATGACGCTCGTCGGTGCGCCTGACAAGCCGCTGCCACTGTCGTCCTTTGGACTCATTTTCGGCCGCCGCAGTGTCTCCGGTTCGCTGATCGGCGGCATTGCCGAGACGCAGGAGATGCTCGACTTCTGCGGCGAACACAACATCACCTCTGATGTTGAGGTCATCCCGATCCAGAAGATCAACGAAGCCTATGAGCGTATGCTCAAGTCCGGTGTGAAATACCGCTTCTCCATCGACATGGCATCCCTCAAGAGCGAATAATTCTCATCACAGTTACTAATGGGCCGGAACGATGCAGGTTCCGGCCCTCACTTTTTTGAAGGCGCTCAAAAACTACTCCCATTGGAGGAAACATCCATGCAGATCACGCGAAATGGTTCCCAGCCCTCAGGGCGAGGTCCCGGCGAATATTTCACCGGAACCGTGCGAGTCGATCCGCTCTTTGCCGCGCCTGAACCGGCACGAGTGGCCGGCGCCTCCGTGACCTTTGAGCCGGGGGCGCGCACCGCGTGGCACACACACCCGTTAGGACAAACACTCATCGTCACATCAGGCTGCGGGCGCGTGCAGCGCGAAGGCGGCCCCGTCGAAGAGATTCGTCCCGGCGATGTGGTCTGGTTTTCACCTGGCGAAAGGCACTGGCACGGCGCATCTCCCACCACTGCCATGACGCACATCGCAATTCAGGAAAAGCTGGATGGCAAAGTGGTCGAATGGCTGGAGCACGTCACCGATGCGGAGTACGCAGGCTGACCGCCACATGCTGCGCATCCGGCGGAGTGATCCGGTTACGCTTATCCATCCCCATGTCTGACGCCGCCCGCACGGCGCGAACCGAAGGCGTCCCCGATGGCATTGTTGAAAAAGATAGGATGGGGGTGCCCCACGTCCGTCTGTTCGGACGTGGGAGCAAGCGTTTCTTCAACGCTCTTCACGCCGCAACTTGCCTGCGCGATAACCAAACCACATCATCGCCGCCGTCGCCGCCGCCGTGCCCAGACACCACGAGCAGTAACGCCCCTTGCGCACCTGCCCGGCCACTTTGGTGGCTGCCATTGCCGCATCCAGCCCGAGCTTCGCATGCCGTGCCACATTCATGGCAGGACTGCGGCTGGGTGAGAGCAGCAATCCCAGCGTCGTGCCATAGCTGGCCAGCCCTAGATAGCTGTCCGGAATCCCCAGCGGCCGCGAACCCTTCGCCATCGTCAACCGGTCCGAATCAAAGCGCCCGCCCGGAGGCTCCGGCAAATGCTCGATCACTCCCGATTGATACAGTGCCACCGGCACCAGCGTCCCAATCGCCGCCACGCAACTCGCAATCATGAGCCACTGCGGAACCGAACGCCGCTCTCCGGCAGAGCCGCGGCGCTCCCCGCCGCTGCATCTCCCCGAGATTGTCGCTTCTTCGGTTACATATTCATAAATCACCTGCTGCGGAAAGCTCATACGGACTTCCTCCACAGCGCGGCAGTCGTGACCGCGGCAGCCGCAAGGCCCAGCGCAATCCATCCGCGATTCAGATCCGCCTTCACCTGCGGACTGAAAGTTTCTGACTGGCTGTCAAAGGGGCCATGCGCCCCATGCGCCCCCGGCACAAAGTCATACAGGTTGTTCGCGCGCTCCGGGCTATCCAGCTCCGGCCGCTGCTGCGCCTTGTATCCTGTCTTTCCGAGATAGATATCGAGCAAGCCGGGAATCACCTTCTGCCCCAGAATCGCCTGCACTGTCGAGCGTCCCACCCAGTACTCCCGCCGGGGATACTTCGCATATGCCGCATGCGCCACCACTTCGGCAGCTACCTCCGGCTGAAAGATCGGCGGCACCGGCTGCGGCTTGTTTGGCAAACGGCTCTTCACCCATGTGAACTGCGTGGTGTTCATCGCCGGCATCTGCACCACTGAGACCTTCACGTTACTCTTGTCGTGGTGCAGTTCGCAGCGCAGCGAATCCGTAAAGCCGAGAATCGCGTGCTTTGAGGCGCAATAGGCTGATTGCAAAGGGATGCTCCGCACCCCTAACGCCGAGCCCACCTGCACAATCGTCCCGCGATCCCGTGGCAGCATGCGGCGCAACGCGGCCATCGTGCCGTATACATAGCCCAGATAGCAAACGTCGGTGGTCCGCTTGTAATCGTCGGCTGTCATCTCCTTGACCGGAGAAAACACCGAAACCATCGCATCATTGATCCAGATATCGATGGGGCCAAGTTCCTCTTCCACGCGGGCTGCCGCCCGCTCTACGGCGTCCGCGTCGGCCACATCGCAGGGCAGTACCAGGGCACGACCGCCCAGTGCTTCCACTTCCTGCTTGCACGCCTCGAGTGCTTCCGGATTGCGCGCGATCAGCCCCACGCTCGCCCCACGCTTTGCAAGCGCATGCGCAATTGCTCGTCCCAGCCCGCCGGACGCGCCGGTGACCACCGCCACTTTATGTTCGTTCGTTATCATGTCGTCTCCCAAACAAGTAATGGGAGACACAAGCAGGGCACCCGGGTTGCCGTGCGCGGCTCGTGTGGGCCGCATTTTGTCTGGGCGGCGGGTTGCCTCGCTGTTCAGAAATTCAGTGGAGGCGAAAGCGCAAGGCGCTTATCCCCACACAAACTCCACCGGCTTCTCCACCTCAGGATGCAAGCTCTGGTGCACCGGGCAGGTATGCGCCGCGCGCTCCAGCTTCTCGCGATTCTCCGCGCTTACATTGCCCGGCACGTGAATCTTCACACTCAGTTTCGCAATGCGCCGCACGCCAGAGGACGCCATCTCTTTCTCTACGCTCGCCGTCGCGCCGCTCAGGTCCACGCCGAGCGCACGCGCGGCAATGCCCATTACCGTGAGCATGCATGAGCCGAGCGCCGTCGCTACCAGATCAGTCGGAGAGAAGCTCTCGCCCCGGCCATGATTATCTTTGGGCGCATCGGTTGTGAGTGCCGTCCCTGAAGGACCATGCACCGCCTCGCAATGCAAATCTCCCTCATACTTGACGTCGATATGAACCATCGTGACTCCTTGCGGGTAAGTGTCCTGGCATGCGAGCGCGAGCTGCGCTGCAGAGTGCCAGTTCCTTCATGGTAGGCTACGCCGCTCATCAGAAGCGTGCACCTGATCCATCCACACCACAATTCAGCCTGTATTCTGGTGACAATCAATTCATTATTTTCTTCTCAACCACCGTTTCCGCGCGGCGATTCAGACTGCATGCGCGGAATCAGAATTGTGCTCTCAGCCCTCGTTCTATCCATACAAACGAAAAATCAAAGGATACAAACGCATGAACGAAAAACCCTCTGGCCCTGATCCCATCCCCGCGCCCTTTCCTCCAGATCCCATCAAATTTCGCACCACCAGTTGGCCGCCTCCCTGCGAGCCCCGCCTGCCGCATGAGGTCAACGTGCAGCCCGGTATGCACCCGGCGTGGGTGGCGGGCATCGAGGCTCTCAGCGCCTATCAACACTGGGTCAACGCCTGCGTGCTGCCCATCGCCTTTCAGTGGATCGAGGAGCACAAGCCCGAGGTCTACGCCCACGTGCCCGAAGAGCTCAAGGACGATGTCGGCGTCGTGATCGCCGCCGCTTTCCGGCTCGTCCAGGAGCTTCCCATGTACCAGCGCGGCAGAACCCAGCGCGCCGCCTATGAGGCCGACCCGCGGAATTCTGACTTCGATCCCGCCACCGCTAATCCGGTATGGCGAGAGATCACGCAGAAGATTCGGCAGGGAACTCAGGAAGCTTTTGAGGGCGAGGCTCCGCTGCTCGGCGGCACGGTCAAATAAACGGCCGGCTCCACAAGCTGGCAGGAATCCCCGCCTCTCTCCTGCCAGCTTGCGGGCCCGCATTTCAGTCCCGGCATGCATCGACATGAAGCCGGGGGGGGGAATATTCCCGATACTCCCAACAATTTTTCATCTCGACCGTAGCGCAGCCAAGTGGAGAGACCTGCAGTTATCTTTCTCCAGCAGCCAAACTATGGGTTTCTCCAAGCCGCTGAATCAGAAACGGGCCTGCTCCCGTCGAAACAACCCGCCACGGTGAGTCGTTTCTGTCGCTACGGCCTACAGCGACTCCAGCAGCCTCTCGCCGGCTGCCGCATCCATGCTGGTGGCAATCACGCAATTGCGACCGCTTGCCTTGGCCTGGTACAGCGCCGCATCCACAGCGCGAATCATCTCCTCGGCCCCCTGCTCCACCAGAACACCCGACGCCACGCCAAAACTCGAGGTCACGTGCAGAGGCGTCTCGCCATTCTCGATCTCAGCCATCTCCACGGCCCGGCGCAGTTGCTCCGCGCGCGCGCATGCACCTTCAAAGTCTGAGCCTGGCAGAATAATCAGGAACTCCTCGCCCCCATAGCGGCCCACCCAGTCATAGGGCCGCACCAGCCGTTCCAGCAGGCCACTGATTTCCTTCAGCACCTGATCGCCCATCGGGTGGCCATGTTCATCGTTGATCTTCTTGAAGTGATCAATGTCGGCCAGAATCACGCTCAGCGCCGTGCCATCGCGCCGCGAGCGCTCCACCTCGCTGCGCAGCCGTTCCATCATGATGCGGTGGTTCCATAGCCCGGTCAGGCCATCGTGCTCGGCATAGTGGCGCATCTGTTCACTGGCGCGCTGCAGTTCGGCTCGTTCGCGTTCCATCGCCTCCCGCTCGCGTTCGTCGCGGTGAAAGCTCGTGTAGACCATATAAGCAATCGACACAATCAGCAGCCCGGCCGTGATGGTGCGCAGCGTGATGGCGCTGCCGCCAAAGGTAAAGAGCGGTGCTTCGATCCTGTCTGGAATCGACCATCCAGTGTACTGACGCCCCTGCTCCAGAACGTCGAGCGAAACAACAATCATCTGGTCCAGAAAGGCCAGCCCCGCCAGCAGCCAGCGCACTGCGTCTGGCCGCTGGCGCCGGGTAACCGCGAAGGCCACCAGCACGAGCGGAAAAATCTCAAGCGGAGTCTGCACAAGTGTGGAAGCCCAATCTGCTCTCTGCGCCAGGCCCATCCACCGGGCACTTCCGCTCAGGCTGACGGCAATTCCGTCGAACGTGCAATTGAGAATGCTGATCCACGCCAGCACGACGGTGAGCCGGCGCAGGCCGCGATGCTCACGCAGGTCCAGCAGCCACAGCAGCAGAAACCACAGGGAGATGCTCCCAATGGCCGAGGCAGGCTGCGCCGCGCCCATGCTTAGCCCATAAGGCCATCGAATGTGCGCATCGAGCAGCAGAAAGTTTGCCATCGGGCTGATCGCGAACAGCGTCATCCAGAAGAGCAGCCAGCGCTTCCGGTGGCGAATCCACGTCAGAAAACTCAGCAGGGCAATCACGGCATACAGCAGATTCTCGCCCAGCAGAAACTGGTGGCTCTTGAGCCACTGGTAATTCAACGCGGCCCGCGCATTCGCAATGGCCCGCGCGCTGCCTACCTCCGGCGCAACTTCAAAGCCGCCTCGCTCGCCGGGGTCATCCGACAGCAGCGGAGCCTTCCACACCCGCACGGCCAGCACCCCGCCGCGCGTTGCACCCAAAGAAAACACCTGCGGCGGCTCTGAAACATACCACACCGGATGCGGCGGCATCTTCCCGTTCTGCCCAATGAGCGCGCCATTCCAGTAAATCTGATAGGCGTTATCCACCCTGCGCAGCAGAATTGAAAGCTTCGGCGGCAAATCCACATCGGTAGCAAATGTCAGGTGGCAGCGGTACCAGGCATATCCCACATAGCGCATGTGCCCCTGATCGCCCCAGGGCTCGTCGGCCGTGACCCGCTGCCAGTTGGAATCATCGAATCCCGGCGCCGCCCAGGCAGGATTATCGCCCAGGTGAAACTCCCACGGCCCATCCAGCTTCACCGTGCTCTTGCCCAGATTCTTCACCGCGATGGGCGCCACCGGCGCGGCTGCCTGCTCCGCATGGGAGACAAGAGCCGTCAAGGCCAGCAGCCCCGCCACAGCCAGGCGGCGCAAGAGCAAGCAAACTAAGGGCATGCGGCCAGCATACTCCGGGACGCGCGCATACGGAATATCTTGCCCGGCGTCCATCTCGGTGTCGGCAAAAAATCTAGCCCCGCAGACGATTCCGTGTCTGCGGGGCTTGCGATCACTCTGAGCCAGCCGTCGCTCCGGCTGTTTCAGCTACTCCAAATTACTTATGGTCGAGCTTCTTCACTACAGCCAGCGCCCTCTGCACGTGCTCGGGCGGCGACAGGTGATCAGCCTCAGAAGAGAACTCCGCCACAATCTTGCCCTTCTGATCAATCACAAACGTCGTGCGGGCAAAGAATCCGTGGTCAATCGCCACGCCGCGCACATCTTTTGCGCCGGCCACGGCTCCAGCCGCTTCCACGCCATACATGGCACCGATGCTGCCGCTCGGGTTCGATGCCACCGGAAACTTTCCCGCGCAATATTTCGGGTCGGCGGAGAACTGCTTCAGCCGTGCAATGCTGTCTTCCGAGACGCCAATAATCGTGGCTCCGGCAGCGGTGAACTTGCCCTTATCCTGCGCAAAGGTGTGGGCCTCAAGGTCGCAGCCACCCGTAAAGGCCGAGGGGTAAAAGTACACCACCACCGGGCCCTTGGCGAGCGCAGCCTTGAGCGAGAAGTGAAATTCATTGCCGGCAAGCGAAGCCGGCGCCGAGAACAACGGCGCGCGATCACCCGGCTTGAGAGCAGCGGCAAAAACCGTGCTGCAGAGCGCGGCCACCAGAGCCACGCCAACAATCAGATTCTTTTTCACGAGTATCCTCCCTGCTGGCTTCCAGTCACAGCAACAGACGCGGCGTTCCAGCAGAAACGCCTCACGAAGTACGAGCATAGCAGAGCCGCAAAAGCATCTGTTCACCACGCCAAAAGCGCAGGTGACGCTGCTCCTCTACTCAAACCCGGCGAAGGCAATCTGCCATCCCCATTGCAGCCACCCCCACCGCTTGTCCTCCCGGCCAGACGAAGTGAGCGGAGGGACCTGCAATCCCTCGCGCCGCATGAAGGGTACGGGCTTCAGCCCATGCATTCCCGTTCACAAAAAGAGCACTCAATCTCCTCGGCAAATCGCCACCAGCTCCGCGCCATACCGCTCCGCCTTCACCGGCCCAATCCCATGAATGGTTGTCAGATCCGCGAGATTCCTCGGCCCCGCTGCCGCCAGCCCTCGCAGCGCCGCATCCGTCAGCACCAGAAAGGCCGGCTTGCCCGTCGCCGCGGCCTGCGCCTTGCGCCAGGTCCGCAGCCGGTTTTCGAGCTCCGTCTGCTCCGCCGTCAGATCGACCGCCGCCACCTCGGCCTTGCCCAAACCAGACGCAGCTTTCTTCTTTTTAGGAGCAGCCGCCGCCGCCCCGTCCTCGCCCACTGCCCGCAGCAGCACCGGCAGCGGCTCCGGCTCCTGCCAGCTTCGCCCCTCATAGGTCAGCGCCGCCTTGCGATACGTCACCTCGCGCCCCTCAGGATTCGTCCACGTCTCCGTCGTCAGCGTTACCATCCCGGCGCGAGCCAGCCCATCCAGCAGCGCGTCAAAGGCGCGGCGGTCGCCGTCCACGCCCGCCTCGGTCTGCAGCCGCCCCACGGAACGCCCGCCCCCGTCCTTCAGCTCCCGCAAAATGCGCCGCAACTGCCGGCCCTCCTGCGCATCCGGCTCTACAAACCGCGCCGCCACCGCCGTCTCCGGCGAGCAAAAATCGCAAATCCCGCACGGTGCACCGGGAGTGTCCCCAAAATGCCGCACCAGTGCCGACATCCGGCACTGCGCCCCCTCCGCAAACGCCGCCATGTCGTCCAGTTGCGCCTGCCGGTGCTCGCGCTGCGCCTGGTAGCCGCCCCGCCAGCGCCCCGCATCGGTCACGCGCAGCAATCCGCGCACCCGGCCTTCCACATCAAACGCCGCCGCGCCCTGCGCCGCCAGCTTGTCCACCGCGCGGCCAAACACATCCGGGCTCATCCGCAGCTTCTCCCACAGATCTTCGGGAGCAGCAAACTCCTCCGTCAGCACCCGCGCCACCCGCGCCAGGTCCTCCACCGGCGGATAATCCCGCTCAAAAAAGCTCTCATGCATCTTGCGGTCGGCAAAGCTGTGCAGCAGAATCGCCCGTGACCTGCGCCCATCGCGCCCCGCGCGCCCAATCTCCTGGTAATAGGCTTCGACCGATCCCGGCAGCGCCGCATGCATCACCGTGCGAATATCGGCCTTATCAATGCCCATCCCAAAGGCAATCGTCGCCACCACGACCTCAATTTCGCCGGCCAGAAAGCTCCGCTGCACCCGCTCCCGCACCGCCGGCTCCAGCCCCGCATGGTAGGCAGCAGCAGGGAAGCCTTCGCCCAGCTCCGCCGCCAGCTCATCGGCCGCCTTCCGCGACGGGGCATACACAATCGCCGGCCGCCGCTCCGCCGCCTTCAAATAGTCCTGAATGAACTCACTCCGCCGGGGCTTTGACATCTCCACCACTTCCAGCGCCAGATTCTCGCGCCGAAAGCCATGCACAAACAGTGCCGGATTCTCCAGCCGCAGTTGCGTCACAATGTCCTGCTGCACCCTCGGCGTCGCCGTCGCTGTCAGGGCAATAATCGGCGCCGGACGCAGCATCGGCAGCCACTCGCCCAGCGTCCGGTAATCGGGCCTGAAGTCATGCCCCCAGCCCGAGATGCAATGCGCCTCATCCACCGCAATCAGCGCCGGAGTCCGCCGCGCCAGCATCTCCGGAAAGCCGGGCACCCGCAGGCGCTCCGGCGCAATGAACAGAAACTGCAGCGTCCCGTCCAGATACTCCCGGCACGCCTGCCGCGCCTCTTCGCGCGGCACTCCGGAGTGAATGCGCGCCGTCCGCACCCCATGCGAGGCCAGCCGCGCCGACTGGTCATCCATCAGCGCAATCAGCGGACTCACCACCACCGCCGGACCGCCCCGTGCCAGCGCCGGCAACTGGTAGCAGATGCTTTTCCCGGCTCCGGTCGGCATCACCAACAGGGCATCGCGCCCCCCGGCCACCGCCCGGCAAACCGCTTCCTGATTCTCCCGAAACCCCGCAAACCCAAACACACTCCGCAGCAACTCAACTAATTCCATGGCAATGCTCTAATGTTCCCACGTCTGAAAGCCAGGATTCATCCTTGCCGGGTGCCCCATTCAAGCCTGCCGTTGGCTTGAGCGGGGTAGTTGCTCTCGATTCCCACCCCAAAAGTAAAGGGACACGGCTCGCGCCGTGCCCCATCCATCCATCCATCCCGAACCTAGCTGGCCGCCAGACCCACCAGCACCTTCGCGCCTGTCGGCTGCGGACTCCCGCCCTTCGGCTCGACCGTCACCGCAAAGGCCTTCGGTGCCAGCCCTTCCGGCAGATGCACCACCGCGGCCCTCGTCTCCTGGTTCGGAGCCACGATCCCAGCGCTCACCGGCACACCCGACGCCGGAACCAGCCATAGCTGGTAGCTCTTGTCCGCCGGGGCCGGAGCCAGTTCGCCCGAGTACACCACCACGCCCAGCCGCGCGTTATACAGCACATGTGCCTGTCCCGGAGGTCCGCCCGCCTGCTGCTGCAGCGTCACCTGCATCGTGTCCGGAGCGCCCACCACCGCCGTCACCGCATGCATCGCCGCCGCATTTTCGGTGGCCTGCTGCTGCGTGGCGTCCAGCCGCGCCTGCAGCGAATCAATCTGCTGCAAGTGGCGCTCATTCAGCTTCCACAGCCACGTCGTCGTCAGCCCCAGAATCACCGCAACCAGCGCAAACCCAAGGGAGAAGCGCAGACCCCAGTGCCGTTTGCGCGCCACCGGCTTCGCTGCCATCTCCGTAGCCGCCGCGTTGCGCGGTTCGTCCTTCACACGTTGCATCAGGCTCGCTTTCACTGATGGAGCAGGCGCAACCGGCTCCGTGGACATCCCAATCAGAGCGCACACCGCCTGCGCTTCTGCCAGTTGCTGCTGGCAGTGGACGCAGGTCCGCAGGTGCGACTCGAAGGTCGTCCTCTCTTCGCCATCCAGCGCGCCGAGCGCGTAGAGGTCAAAGTCTTCCGGGTTGGAGTGCCGTTCCATCGCTAATTCAATAACTGCTTCAGAGATTGCATACCCGTTCGCACCCTTGTCTTCACGGTGCCGAGCGGGCTGCCCGTCCGGGCGGCAATCTCGCTTTGTGTCAATCCTTCAAAATAGGCAAGTTCAATCGCCTGGCGCTGCTCCTGTGGCAACTGGCTCATGGCAGCGCGCATGCGTTCCATCAATTGGTGGCGAGCGGCCTCTTTTTCAATATTGTCCGCTGCCGCCAGCGTATTCGCATAATGTCCGTCAGACTCTTCCAGTATTTCGCGTGTGGGCCTCACCCGCAGGCGCGAAATGGCCCGATTTCGGCCAATCACCATCAGCCATGCCGGCAGGGAACCGCGGTTCACATCAAATTTGTCAGCAGATCGCCAGAGTTGGAGAAACAGGTCCTGCAGCACCTCTTCGGCTGCCTGCGCATCTTTGAGAATGCGCAGCAGCATGCCATACAGCATGCCCGAGTACCGGTCATACAACATCGATAACGCGTTTTCATCCCCGGCCATCATCCGCTCAACCAGCACGGAATCGGGCACAGGCTGCTGGCTGGCAGTCACGCTTCCGTCCTCCGGCTTTGATGGTGATACGAGTGAACCACGTTCAACGGATTGCTTCTCCTGGCTTGGGCCAGTGGGGGGATTCAAATCAACACCCACCGTTATACACCAGCATGTTGTGTTGGCAGCAAACACAACAGCAGTTTTGTTTGATGCTGTGATGCACTGCGACGATCAGCGGAATCATGCAATCCATCCAGGCATCTCTCCACGTAACAGCTTGCAGAGGACGATTCAAAAGCATATCCAGTCCTCGCGATTTGCAACTGCATCTGAACGTTATTTCCTCTCTACAAAGGTGAATGATCTATGAAGAAAGCAATCAGTTTCGTGTTCGCGGCTGCCCTGGTGCTCACCGCGTCGGCAGCTCATGCGCAAAAGAAGGACCCCATGGTCGGCGGCGCCGCCATGTATCCCACCAAGAACATCGTCCAGAACGCGGTCAACTCCAAGGACCACACCACCCTCGTCGCCGCAGTCAAGGCGGCCGGTCTGGTGCAGACGCTCGAGAGCCCTGGCCCCTTCACCGTCTTCGCTCCCACGAACGAGGCATTTAACAAGCTGCCGGCCGGCACCGTCAGCACGCTGCTCAAGCCTGAGAACAAGGCCAAGCTCCAGGCCATCCTCAAGTACCACGTCGTCGCCGGCGACATCACGATCAAGAAGCTGCACAAGATGATCAAGGAAGGCATGGGCAAGGCTACCCTCACCACTGTCGAGGGCGGCACGCTCACGGCCACTGAAAAGCACGGCCATTACTACATCACCGACGCCAAGGGCGACAAGGCGGAGATCACCATCCCCAACGTCTACCAGTCCAACGGTGTCATCCAGGTCATCAACACCGTTCTGCTGCCCTAGTTCAGCAACGCGTGTGGATGAGAACGGAGCGCGGAACCCTTGCCGCGCTCCGTTCTATCGTTTTCCGGCCTTCCCACCAGCGGCGTGGCAACTCCCCGCCAGCCAGTCATTTACACCCCCGCTCCCATCCGGCCCGGCTGACGCCCATCGCCAGTTTTCTATTGATTTTTGGATAAAAACTTCCTAGAATAGTAGAGTTTTGTGGTTACTTTGGTTCTCTGCTGTGCTGTCTACGCTCTGAGAGCCAGGTATATGTACGTCACCTCACGCTAGGGGAATCAATTATCAATGGCAAAGCGTCGTGGAAATCCTAACTGGGGCAAGCCCGAGCCGATCGGCCCGGTCGTTCCCACCGTCACAGCATTTGAGCAGGTTGTGAAGGAATTTAAGCTCACCCCGGACCAGTACCTGCGTTCGACCCGGCTTCGTGAATGGGCTCGCCGGAATCGTAACTCCAAGTACATTCCTGAGTCGCTTCTCGAAGCCTGGGGCTTCGAAATTGAGTCTTCGCTCTAATCCTCAGTTGCAGCAAAGCATTCCGGACTCAGAAACGCCGCCCGCGGGCGGCGTTTCTGCTGGTCCCGCATTTCCGGCTCCATCATAATTTGCTGAGAATCGAACGAGGAGGGAAACGCACCCGATGCAATGGACTCTGCCCTGGGTCGTCTTGATCTACGTTCTCTGTGGCACCGCGATCCTGCTGCTCGTGCTCTACCTCACGCAAGTCGGGCAGTTGTTGCATCAGCGCATCCCTGACCGTCCCCGCCGCCGCCTCTTCATCGCCTCAGTGAGCTTTTTCATCACCTTTCTGGTGGTGCGCCTGCTGGTCATGTCCATCACGCATCACATCGGGCCATTTCACTGGGTCATCATGAAGGGCCGCCACATTCATCATCTGGTGTGGGGCATTCTGCTGCTGCTGGCCGTGGGCTTTTGCGACATTGCGGAGATCGGCAACGGCAGCACGCCCTGGTCCATCTTTCTCAGCCGTCTTCTGGCAATCCTGTATGGAGTCGGCGCGGCGCTCACCCTCGATGAGTTTGCCCTCTGGCTCAATCTCAAAGATGTCTACTGGGCGCGCCAGGGCCGCGAAAGTATCGACGCCGTGGTGCTCTTCGGCTCGCTGCTCGCCATCGCCACCTGGGGAGCACCGCTCTGGCATGGCGTGCGCAAACGCCGCCAGCCAAAAGACAAGTTATGACGCGCCTGCCGCACATGACGAATCCTCAACGGGCGCTGAACCGCTACGATAGACTCTGAGGCAATGTCAGAGTTTCTCCTCCTTCATGGCGCGGCAATTGTCATGCTCATCCTCGCCAACGGCTTCTTTGTGGCCGCCGAGCTGGCGCTGGTCAGCGTGCGGGCTACACGTGTGGAGCAGCTCATTCACACCGGCGACGCCCGTGCCCTGCTTGTCAAAAAACTTCAGGAGAACCTCGGCGACTTTCTGCCTGCCGTGCAGCTCGGCGTCACGCTCTGCAGCCTGGCCCTCGGCTGGATCGGCGAGCCCTTCATCGCCGACCTGCTGCGCCACTGGATCGGCTGGCTCCCGGATGCCCGCATCTACGGTCGCATCGCGGCGCTCGCGCTCGCCTTCGCCGGCATCACCTATTTTCAGGTGCTCGTGGGCGAACTTGTGCCCAAGGCGCTCGCCCTTCATCGCACAGACCAGATGGTGCTCGGCATCGCCGGCCCCATGGACTTCTTCATTCGCATCTCGCGCCCTGTCGTCCGCCTCATGAACTCCTCGGCCGCGCTGGTACTGCGGGGCTTTGGAACGCCCATCGCCCATCAGGGCGGCGTGCATTCCTCTGAAGAGCTCATGCTCATGGCCACCGCCGCGCGGCGCATGGGCGTGCTGCCCGAGTTTGAAGAGACGCTCATCCATCGCTCTCTCGAACTCGATGAACTGCTCACCCGCGAAATCATGACCCCGCGCCAGCAGATGTTCGCGCTGCCCTTTGACCTGCCCATTGAGCAGGCCAGCGCGCGCATTGTGGCCGAGATGCACTCGCGCATTCCCGTTTACGATCCGGCGCGCGGCCATGAGTTCATCGTCGGCGTGGTGTATGCCAAAGACATCGCGCGCCTCATGCACTTTCGTGCCTCGGCACAGACGCGCTTTTCGAGCGAACCCTTCAGCGGCATGCTGCTGCGGCAGGTCATGCGCGAGGTGCTGGTGGTGCCTGAGACCAAGCCGGTCCTCGACCTCATGCGCGAGTTCCAGCAGCGCCGCCGCCATCTTGCCATCGTGGTCGATGAATACGGCTCGACCGTTGGTCTTGTCACCGTCGAAGATGCCATCGAGCAGTTGATTGGCGAGGTCGAAGATGAGTTCGATGTCGCGCCGCCCAGTCTGCTCGCGCGCACCAGCGGCGAACTGGTGCTCGACGGCAGCGTCACCCTGCGCGATCTCGAAACCCAGATGCACTGGGACCTTCCCCGCGAAGGCGGCGTCGAAACCCTCGCCGGATTCGTGCTCACGCAACTCGGCAAGATTCCCGAGCAGGGCGAAAGCATCGTCTATGATGGCCGAAGGCTCACCGTGATGGAGATGGACGGCAATCGCATCAGCAGAATTCGCGTGCAGGAACTCCCCTCAATGAAGGACGACACCGGGGACGCCGCCGAAGCATGAAGCGTGTCCTGCGTTCGCTCGCCATCCGTCTGCTCTACACGCTGCCCGTGCTGTGGCTGGTGGTCTCGCTCGTTTTTTTCCTGATTCATCTGGTACCCGGCGACCCCATCCAGCAGATGCTGGGTGACGGCGCGCGCCCCGCTGACGTGGCCGCGCTGCGCCACGAGTATGGCCTCGATCTGCCGCTGCACGTGCAGTACATCCACTATTGGGAAGGCGTGCTGCATGGCAACCTGGGCCAGTCGCTGCGCATGGGCCAGAGCGTTACGTCGCTGGTGCTGAATCGCTATCCCTACACAGTGGAGCTCACACTTGCCGCGCTGCTCATCGGCCTGCTGCTCTCCATTCCCGCAGGCATCCAGGCGGCGCTCTATCGGGGGCGCTGGCAAGATCACGCCGTTGGCGTCGTCAGCTTGCTGGGGCTTTCGTTTCCAGTCTTCGCGCTCGGCCCCATTCTGATTCTGCTCGTCTCCATCAAGCTCGGCTGGCTGCCTGTCAGCGGAGCCGGCGGTCTGTCACATTTGATTCTGCCTGCCCTCACCATGGGCAGCGCGCTCGCCGCCGTGCTCACGCGCATGGTGCGCACCGCCATGCTTGAGGAGCTCGGCCAGGACTATATCCGCACCGCGCGCGCCAAGGGCCTCAGCGAGCGCCGCGTCGTCTACGTGCATGCGCTGCGCAACGCCATGATCCCCGTGCTCACGCTGGTGGGCTTGCAGTTCGGAGCGCTGCTCGCCGGCGCCATCGTGACTGAGAAGATATTCAGTTGGCCCGGCATTGGCCGCCTCACCGTCACGGCCATTGAGAATCGCGACTACCCGCTGCTGCAGGGCTGCATCCTCGCGGTCGGGCTCACCTACGTGCTCGTCAATCTCATCACTGACGTGCTCTATCTCGTCGTCAACCCGCGCATCCGCGATTAGTCTTTGAAAAAGTGCTGCCGCTTGATGACTCTCTTCGTCATCCTTCCCTGATACAGCCCGCAAAAAACCGGGCTTCAGATTCTGAGGGATTTTTCCAACAACGATGCCTCATTCTGAGCGAATCGGGGTCCCTGGCGTGTGCGGCACGCTGGGGTGGTGAAGCGAAGAATCCCGGCGATTTCTCCGTCGCGACCGCCGTCTGAAGTTTCTCCCACAATTTCCACCCTCCTCGTCATCCCAGCCGAAGCGACACCCACCAACTTTGTCATCTCGACCGAACGAAGTGAGTGGAGGGACCTGCATTCCCTGACGCAGCCACCCTGAAGGGTACGGGCTTCAGCCCGTACATCTCCGGCACAAAAAAGAGAAAGGGCTTCAGCCCCTGAGGGAATCTATCACCCGAGCGACTTCAGTTCCGGCGTCATCGCCCCATTCTCAATCGTCAGAAACCCTACCGAGATTGGCAGCGAAAACCGCCGCGGCCCCGCGCTGCCCGGATTGAAAAACAGCACGCCCTTCCGCCACTCCATCTTCGGTTGATGAGAATGCCCGCTGACGACTGCGGCAAAGCCCGCCGCCTCTGGATTCAGATCAAGCGCCAGCGCATCGTGCAGCATATAGATCGTCTGCCCGCCTAGTTCGGCTACTTCGGTCTCCGGCAGTTGCGCGCATGGCCCAAAGCCATCCACGTTGCCGCGAATCGCCGTCACCGGAGCCACTGTCCGCAGCCGCTCCAGAATCTCGATGCCGCCCACATCGCCCGCGTGCAGAATGTGCTCCACCCCGGCGAGCGCCTCCAGCGCCTCAGGGCGCAGCAGTCCGTGCGTGTCTGAGATTACCCCAATGCGCATGCTCTCAGGTTAGCGCAAACAAAACGGGCCGCCATCGCTGGCAGCCCGTTTCAATCAGGAATACACCCGCGTCAGAACTTCACAATCTTCGCGAATGACTCCGCCACCAGGCTCGCTCCGCCCACCAGCGCGCCATCAATCTCCGGCTGGTTGAGCAGGGAAGCTGCATTGTCCGGCTTTACGCTGCCGCCATACAGAATGCGGATGGCATCGGCCACTTCGCGCCCCTGCAGGCGGGCAATTTCGGTGCGAATCAGGAAGTGTGCTTCGCCCGCCATCTCCGGCGTCGCCGTCTTGCCGGTGCCAATAGCCCATACCGGCTCATAGGCCACCACGATCTGCTTCGCCTGCTCGGCAGAGATGCCCTTCAGCGCAATCGAGGCCTGCTTCAGCAGCACTTCCTCGGTCTTGCCGGCTTCACGCTCTTCCAGCAGTTCGCCGATGCACAGAATCGGCGTCAGCCCATGCTTGAGCGCGGTGTGTACCTTCTGATTCACGATCTCATCGGTCTCGCAGAAGTACTGACGGCGTTCCGAGTGGCCAATGATGACGTGCGAAACCTTCAGCGCCGTCAGCATCTGCGCCGAGGTCTCGCCCGTGTAGGCGCCCTCTTCGGCAAAGTGAATATTTTGCCCGCCCACGGCAATTCCGGAGCCGCCGACCGCCGCCACCACCGTGGCCAGCGAAGTGGCCGAGGGGCACAGCACGATTTCGGCGCGGGCTTGCTCGTTCTGGTTGGGGCCAGCCACGAGGGGCAGAAACGCGGTGACGAACTCCTGCGTCTGGGCAGGAGTCTTGTACATCTTCCAATTGGCAGCGATGACAGGTTTACGCATAGTCTCTCCTTACTTCTCCGTCAGCGCTTCCACGCCCGGCAGTTTCTTTCCTTCCAGAAATTCCAGGCTCGCGCCGCCGCCCGTGGAAATGTGCTTGATCTTGTCGGCCACGCCGGCCTGCTTCACCGCGGCCACGGAATCGCCGCCGCCGATAATCGACACGGCATCCACATTGTCGGCCACGGCCTGGGCCACCGCCGTGGTGCCCTTGGCAAAGGCCGGCATCTCAAAGACGCCCATCGGGCCGTTCCACACAATCGTGTCGGCCGCAGCAATCTCCTTGGTGAACAGCTCAATTGACTTCGGGCCGATATCGAGCGCCATCCATTCGGCAGGGAAGGCTCCGGTGCCCTCAAAGGTCTGCGTCGCGGCGTCAGCGGCAAACTTGTCTGCCAGAATGTGATCCACCGGCAGCAGGAAGCGCACGCCCTTCGCCTTGGCCTTGTCGAGCGCGGCCTTCGCGATGTCCAGCTTGTCGGCTTCCACCAGCGACTTGCCCACGTCCTGCCCCTGCGACTTCAAAAAGGTGTACGCCATACCGCCGCCGATCAGCAGCGCATCCACCTTGTTGAGCAGGTTGTCGATCACCTTGATCTTGTCCGAAACCTTGGCGCCGCCAATGATGGCCACAAACGGCTTGGCCGGAGCTTCCAGCGCCTTGCCGAGATATTCGAGTTCCTTTTCCATCAGCAGGCCGGCCGCGGACTGCTTCACAAAGTGCGTAATGCCTTCGGTCGAAGCATGGGCGCGGTGCGCGCTGCCAAAGGCGTCATTCACATAAATCTCGCACAGCGACGCCAGCTTCTTCGCAAACTCCGCGTCATTCGCTTCCTCTTCGGCGTGAAAGCGCAGGTTTTCGAGCAGCAGCACCTGGCCCGATTCCAGTTGCAGCGACAGCTCTTTGGCCACATCGCCCACGCAATCGGGAGAGAAGGCCACATTCACGCGGCTCGTCACGTCATGGTCCAGCAGCGTGCGCAGGCGGTCCACCACCGGGCGCAGGCTGTACTTGGGGTTCACCTTGCCCTTGGGGCGGCCCAGATGCGAGGCCAGAATCAGTTTGGCCTTGTGGCGCAGCGCGTACTCAATGGTGGGCAGCGTCTCGCGAATGCGGGTATCGTCGGTGATCTCCGAGCCGTCTTCACTGAGTGGCACATTGAAGTCCACGCGCATGAAGACATGCTTGTGGGCAAGATCGAGGTCGCGAATCGAAAGCTTCGACATGGAATTTCTTCTCCTGGTCTCTGTGTAGGGCGTCTTTATGGTTCGAGCACCGCGTCGGCCTCGATCTCAATGCGCCAGTCTGGATTGAGTAGTTTTGCCACCACCACCATGGTGGCCGCCGGGCGAATCGCCCCAAAGAATTCTCCGTGCGCGCGGCCCACCATCTCCCAGTCCTCGGCATGCGTCAGGTACATGCGCGTGCGCACGACGTCCTTCATCTGCGCGCCGGCTTTTTCGAGAGATTGCTCAATCAGCTTCAGAATGTGCCGCGTCTGGGCGGCCGCGTCGGCCTGGTCCGCGCCCACCGGGCCGGTGCCCGAAACATGCACGCAGTTGCCCACCCGCACCGCGCGGGAGAAGCCAATGATCGGTTCGTAGGGGGAACTGCCGGCAATGTTTTCACGCATATCCGGTCTACCTTGCGGGGAGTGTGCTGAGGCAGCAGCCGGGCGCGGCTCAATTTAAGAACCGCACCCGGCATAGCGAGTGCATGAGGGCTGGCCGCGCATGGCGTCACGGCCGGCCGGTGCGGCTTACAGGCCCTTCTTCGCGAGGAAGAGGATCAGGTCGCGCACGCGGTTGGAGTAGCCCCACTCGTTGTCATACCAGCTAATCACCTTGACCGACTGGCCCAGCACCTTGGTCAGCTGCGAGTCAAAGATCGAGGAGCGGGGATCGCCCTTGAAGTCGCTCGAAACCAGCGGAGCCGTCTCGTAGCCCAGAATGCCCTTCAGCGCGCCCTTCGACGCTTCTTCCACGGCCTTGTTCACGGCTTCCACGCTCACCGGCTTCTCGGCGGTGAAGGTCAGATCGACTACCGAAACGTTCGGGGTTGGGACGCGGATCGCGAAGCCATCCAGCTTGCCGGCCATCTCGGGGATCACGAGCTTCAGGGCCTTGGCGGCGCCGGTCGAGCTGGGGATCATGTTGATCGCGGCAGCGCGGGCGCGGCGCAGGTCCTTGTGCGGGAAGTCGAGAATGACCTGATCGTTGGTGTAGCTGTGGATCGTGGTCATGATGCCCGTCACCAGGCCGAAGTTCTCATGCATCACCTTCACGAGCGGCGCCAGGCAGTTCGTGGTGCAGGACGCGTTCGAGATCACGTTGTGCTTCGCCGCGTCGTACTTGTTTTCGTTCACGCCCAGCACGACGGTCAGGTCTTCGTTGGTGGCCGGGGCAGAGATGATCACCTTCTTCACGGTGCTGCCCAGGTGGCTCTTGGCCACGGCGGCATCGGTAAAGCGGCCGGTCGATTCCACGACCACCTGCGCGCCCACGCTGTCCCAGGGCAGCTTGGCGGGGTCCTTCTCGGCAAACACCTTGATCGTCTTGCCATCGATCGTGATCGAGTCATCGGTCGCGGTGACCTCGTTCTTCAGATTGCCCAGAATCGAGTCGTACTTGAGCAGGTGGGCCAGCGTTGCGGGGCTCGTCAGGTCGTTGACGGCCACGACTTCAATTTCAGGATTGCCGAGGGATGCGCGCAGAACGTTACGGCCGATGCGGCCAAAACCATTGATACCAACCTTCACTGCCATGGAAGTTTCTCTCCTTGATTGTGTGCTTCGGCGTAGCTTACAGGGCTTGTAACGGCGACGAGCAACGCTGCAGTGCCACCACTTATCGATGCTAGCACTGAGTTGGCAATCCTGCTGTGAGCCGGGCCACAAGGTTTCTGAATCAGGTCCCGCCCGTTTGCGATGACCTGCAGTATGTGTTACATCCTCAACTAAAGACTATGCGCGAATGGATGCGCGAACGCATGAGAAGACGCTCCAAGCGTGGCCCGAATAATTCGGAGTCCACAGGAAAAATCGGTCAGGAATTGCCGGGCAGTGGTCCGGCGCCCCTGAGCCCTTCGTATTTGAGCGAAGGCAATGTGCCTCACGAGGCCGAACCGGATGAGGCGGAAGCTCACAGCCACCCGGAGCATACGATTCCTGCCGCGCAGGAACCGGTCGAAGCTCCGGCGGAAGCTGTGCCGCAGCCGTCTACCCCCAGCCTCGTGGTGGAAACCCAGCCCGAGTCGCCCTCGATTCCTCCTCCCGAGGCTCCCGCGGCGGCACAGGCCGGCAGCGCACGCGGCCCGCGCGGCTTCGTCGTGCTGGCCATCGGCCTGCCGGGTTCGGGCAAGACTACGTGGTTCAAGCGCCGTGGCGTGCAGCCGCTTTCAAGCGACATGCTGCGGTCCATCCTCTTTGACGACATCACGGAACAGCGCTACCAGGGGCTGGTCTTTTCGACGCTGCGCTCGCTCTTGCGTGCGCGCCTCATCGCCAAGATGCCGTGGAATTATGTCGACGCAACGAATCTGTCGCCGCATGAGCGCCGCCAGTGGATCAAGATGGCAAAGAGTTTCGGCTATGAAGTGCAAGCCGTTTTCTTTGACGTGCCGCTGCAGGTCTGCCTTGAGCGCAACAGCCGCCGCGAACGGGTGGTGAACGACGAAATCATGCACAAAATGGCCGAGCGCCTGCGCCCGCCCAGCTTCAAGGAAGGCTTCACGAAGATCACGGTGGTTCGCGTCAAGGGCGCGGCTCCGTCGCATCCTCTGCCCGAGCCGCCTTCTGAGCCTGAGGCGGAAGCAGACGGCGAAGAGGCCTGATCGATTTTTGAACCCCTAACCCTGTAGAGCCGGGCATCCTTGCCCGGCTTTACACTTTTCAGCATGCCCGCCGCGATTGCCTTTGAAGACGTCTCGCTTACGCTACCTCAGGGGCGCGTGCTGCTCGACCGCGTTTCGCTGGCGCTCGAAGCAGGTACCGTTACGGCGATTCTGGGCCGCAGCGGCTCCGGCAAGACCACCCTGCTGCGCATGGTCAACCGCATGGCCCGGCCCACGGCGGGCACGGTGTGCGTCGGGGGCACTGACGTGTTCCAGCAGGACGTCATCGCCCTGCGCCGCGGCATCGGCTACGTCATTCAGGAAACCGGCCTCTTTCCCCACTGGAACATCGAGCGCAATGTGCAGATCGTGCCCGAGGTGCAGGGAATCGCGCGCCCCGAGCGCACGGCTCGCGCACACGAGCTGCTGGCCCGCGTCGGCCTGCCGCCCGAGTCCTTTGCCCGCCGCCATCCCGCCGAACTCTCTGGCGGACAGCGCCAGCGCGTCGGCCTTGCCCGTGCCCTCGCCGCCGATCCGGCCATCCTGCTCATGGACGAGCCCTTCGGCGCGCTCGATCCGCTCACCCGTGGCGAAATGCAGGACCTTCTGCGCGCCCTGCTCGTCCAACCGGAACAGACCCAGCCGCACCCGAGCCAATCGCAAAAAACCGTCCTGCTCGTCACCCACGACCTCGACGAAGCGCTCTACCTCGCCGACCGTGTCGTGCTGCTCGAGCAGGGCCGCATCGCCGCCGATCTTCCGGCCGCGCAATTCCTGGCATCGCCTCTGCCCGAGGTGCAGGCTTACGTTCGCGCCTTTCATCGCGGCGCGCGGGAGCAGCAGCCATGAGCCAATTCCTCTCCCAGTACGGCTCGCAGATTGTCACCCTCACGCTTGAGCATCTCTGGCTCACCGGCGCGGCCATGCTCTTTGCGGCGTCCATCGGAGTTCCCACCGGCATCGCGCTCACTCGCCGTCCACGCTGGGCTGGACCGGTGCTGGCCGTTGCGAATGTGATCCAGACCATCCCTTCGCTCGCGCTCTTTGGCTTTCTGCTGCCGCTGCCCTGGCTCGGCGAACGCGCCGCCCGCATCGCCATCGTGGCTCTCACGGCTTATGCGCTGCTGCCTATTCTGCGCAACACCTACGCGGGCATTCAGGGCATTGACCCCGCCGTGGTGCAGGTGGCCCGCGCCCTCGGCCTCACCGGCCGCCAGCGCCTCTTCAAGATCGAGCTGCCACTCGCCGCGCCCGTCATCCTTGCCGGACTCCGCACCGCCACCGTCATCTGCGTGGGCATCGCCACCATCGCCGCCGCCGTGGGCGCCGGAGGCCTCGGCGAGCTCATCTTCGAGGGCGTCGCCTCCGTGGATAACCGCCTGGTGCTCGCCGGAGCCATCCCGGCCGCGCTGCTCGCCCTCGCCGCCGATGGCCTGCTTGGCCTGCTCGAACGCTGGATGACCGTGCGGAGGCCCCAATGACGCCACCCCGCAGGCTTTCCGCAGCGCTGTCAGCCGTGCTTTCTCTTCTGCTTCTCTGCGTCCCGCTCCTCGGCTGCTCGCCGCCCCGCTCCAGCGACATCGTCATCGGCGCCAAGGACTTTACCGAGCAGACCCTCCTCGGCGAGTTGCTCGCGCAGGAGATCGAGGCCAAAACCCACCTCAAAGTCGATCGTCACTTCTATCTCGCCGGCAGCTACATCTGCCAGCAGGCCCTGCTCGCCGGGCGTATCGACGCCTACGTGGAATACACCGGAACCGCGCTCACGGCCATCCTCAAGCAGCCCATCGACCGCAATCCGCAACAGGTCTTCGATACCGTGCAGCGGCTCTACCAGCAGCGCTATCACGTCACGGTTTTTCCGTCGCTTGGCTTTCAGAACACCTTTGCCATGGTCGTCCGTCCCTCCACGGCGCAGCGCCTGCACGCTACCACGCTCTCGCAGCTTGCGCCTTATGCATCGCGTCTGCGCCTCGGCGTCGGCTACGAGTTCCAGACCCGCCCTGACGGTCTGCGCGGGCTTGAGAAGGCCTATGGCATGCACTTCGCGGGCACGCCGCGCGTCATGGATCTTGGCCTGCTCTACCGCGCGCTCGAAAGCCACCAGGTGGACATCATCGCGGCCAATTCCACTGACGGACCCATCGCCGCCGCGCATCTGGTCATCCTAAAAGATGACCGGCATTTCTTCCCGCCCTACCAGGCGGTGCCGCTGGTCAGCGATGCCGCGCTGCGCCGCTGGCCGCAGATTCGTCCGGTCCTCGCATCTCTCGCCGGCAAAATCACCGCCGCTGAGATGCGGCAAATGAACGAAGAAGTGGACGGCGAGCATCGCGATCCCGCCGCTGTTATACGTGAGTTTCGCAAGGAGCATGGACTATGACTCATCCCCAGCCACCCGCAGCCGCTACCGCCGCAACCTACACGCCCGCCCAGCCCGAGCCGTGGCTGCGCGGCACCCTCACCGAGGTGCCGCCCGTCGCTCGCGCCGTGCTGCACGCCCTCCAACTCGCGCAAGAGGACATCGCCCACTGGTGCGGCTCGCTCACCACTGAGGAACTGCACGCCAAGCCCTTCGGACTCACCCCCGTCGCCTTTCACATCCGGCACATTGGCCGCAGCCTTGACCGGTTGCTCACCTACGCCGAGGGCCACCAGCTTTCCGTGCCGCAAAAGGCCGCGCTCAATGTCGAACTGGAGCCGGGAGCCGACGCCAGTCTCATCTTTCAGGAGTTTTCCATGGCCTGTGAAGAGGCCGTTCTGCGCATTCATGCGCTGGCCACCACTGACCCCGCACAGGAGCGCGGCGTGGGCCGCAAGGCACTGCCCACCACCGTCGGCGGCCTGCTGGTGCATTGCGCTGACCACACGCAGCGCCACACCGGCCAGGCTGTCACCACCGCCAAGCTGCTGCTCGCGTTGCGAGATGCCCAATCCTGAATCGCTGCGCAATGAGAAAATAAATTGCGATGCAAATCACGGTGAAGCGGCTGCGGCTCTGGATTCTCTCAGCGGCGGGGCTGCTGGTAGTAGTGCTGGCCGGCTTCTTTCTTTACTCCATCCTGCGGTTCCGCCGCGAGGTCAAGGATCTGCCGCGCGAACTCGGCGCCAACATTCAGCAGACGGCCAACGGCTTCACCTACTCGCAGTCCAGCGGCGGCCACACGCTCTTCACCATTCAGGCCTCAAAGCTCAAGCAGTTTCGCAACGGGCAGGCGCTGCTGCATGAGGTCAAGATCATCCTCTACGGGCCGCCCGGCACCCACCGGCAAGATACGATTCACGGCACTGATTTTCGCTACAACCCCAAAACCGGCGTCGCCCAGTCCAAGGGCGAGGTGGAAATCGACGTCGAGAGCCCCGCCGGTCAGGGCCAGGCGACTGCGGCCAACACCATTCACGTGAAGACCAGCGGCCTCACCTTCAATTCCAAAACCGGCGAAGCCAGTACCAGCCGCTACACCGAGTTCGCTTCGCCCAAAGGCTCCGGCCACGCTGTCGGAGCGTCTTACAACTCCAAAACCGGCTTGCTGGTGCTCAACAGCAGCGTCGTCCTGCAAATAACGACGCAAAAGGGTGCGCCCGTGCAGGTGCAGGCCGCTCACCTTAGCTTCCTGCGTGACCAGGAGCAGACCGTACTCCTGCAACCCGTGCTGCACAGCCCGCAGCAGACCGCATCCGCGCAGAGCGCTACCCTCTACTTCCGTAAGGACGGCACCGCCGATCACCTCACCGCGCAGGGCCAGGTCCACATCACCACTCCAAAGGGAGCCGTCATCGACGCTCGCGATGCCGAGGCCATGCTCGATGCAAAGAGCCAGCCGCAAATCGTCCACCTGACCGGTGGCGTGCGCTTTGATAATCAAACCCCGCAGCAGAGCCTGCACGGCACCGCCGGCAACGTACAGCTCACGTTCGCATCCTTCGGCGCCAATCGTCTGCTCCAGCATGTGCGCCTCCAGCAGTCCGTCAACATCACCACACTCCGCATCGGTCTGCCGCATGGCGGCACGGCCACGCGCCATGTGCAGGGTAAGATCGTGAATATCGCCTTTGTGCCCGCGCCCGGTGGCCGCAAGAGCATTGCGAGAACTGTCCAGATCGACCACGGAGCGCGCATCGCCCTCAGCACGCTTGCTCCGCATCAGCCGCCGCAACACACCGTCATTGAGGGCGATCATCTCGTCGCACAGTTGATCCACGGCAACATGCTGCGCGTACTCGACGGCACAGGACACACCCAGGTCGCAAGCCTTGCCAAAGACGGCGCGCTCAACACCACCGCCAGCGATAGCCTGCACGTTTCCTTCGCCGCTGCTCCGCAGCCGCCTCGCGGCAAGACAGCGAAATCTCAGCAGGCAACCGAAATCGCCACCTCGCAGATCGAGCAGGCCATCGCCTCCGGTCATGTCGTGATGCATCAGCAGCCGCAGCTTTCTACAAAGCCGGGCAAGCAGGCCCAGCCGGTCACCGCGTGGGCGCAAAAGGCCACGTATCTGGCCAACAGTCAGACTGTGGAACTACGCGGCAGTCCGCGTCTCGAGCAGGGCTCCAGCTTTGAGTTGGCCGCCGATGCCATCGATTATCAGCGTGCCACAGGCCACGCCACCGCCAACGGCCATGTGGAGGCCACCTACCGCCGCCAGCCCGGCAGCAAACAGCCCGCGGCCACTTTCGGCAACACGCAGGAGCCCTCGCACGTCATCGCTGTGCGCGCCGAGCTTTTCCAGCCGAAGGGCCAGGCCTTCTTCTATGGCACGGCCTCGCAGCCCGCGCGCCTGTGGCAGGGCGGCGACTCGGTATGGGCTCCCGTGATCGAACTCAATCAAAAGACACAGCAACTCCTCGCGCACGGCAGTGGCACCGCGCCGGTCGTGAAGACCTACTTCACCGCCGCACTCGGCTCCAAAGGTGAACCCAGCGTGGTGCGAGCCCGCAGCCGCTTGCTCACTTACTCTGAGAAGTCGCGCATTGCGGATTTCAGCGGAGAAGTCGAGGCCATCGACGCCATGGGCATCCTGCACGCATCCTCCGTGCGCATGCAGCTCGCTCCACCCTCATCTTCCGCAGGCAAATCCGCCGCCACCCAGTTGCAGCGTATGGTCGCCAGCGGCGGAGTCACGCTCACGCAACCGGGCCGCGAAGCCGTGGGCAGCAAGCTCGTGTATACGGGCAGTGACGAGCGCTTCGTGCTCACCGGCACTCCGCAGGCTTTGCCCTATATGGTGGATCGCGCGCACGGGCGCACCACAGGCCGTGCGTTGATTTTCAATAACCAGAGTGATAGCGTCGAGATCATTGGAGGCAAGGGAAGCACCGTCGCTCCAGCGCGGGTTCCCAGATAGATGAAGAAGCTTTCCACCGATGAAATCACGAAGTCGTACAAGGGCCGCCAGGTTGTTCGCGGCGTCAGCGTGGAAGTCCTCCAGGGCGAAGTCGTGGGGCTGCTCGGCCCCAATGGCGCTGGCAAAACCACCAGCTTCTACATGACTGTGGGGCTCATTCAGCCCGATTCCGGCCGCATCTTTGTCGATGACCAGGAGATCACGCGCGTGCCCATGTATCTGCGCGCGCGCCAGTACGGCATCAGTTATCTCCCACAGGAGCCTTCCGTCTTCCGCAAGCTCACAGTCGAGGAAAATATTCTCGCCGTGCTCGAGGTGCAGCCCATTCCGCAGGAGGCGCGCCGCGCCCGCACTGAAAAGCTCATCGACCAGCTCAACCTCAGCCACATTCGCAAGACGCGCGGCTACGCATTGTCAGGCGGCGAGCGCCGTCGCGTTGAGATCGCGCGCAGCCTCTGCATTCAGCCCTCATTCATTCTGCTTGACGAACCGTTCTCAGGCATCGATCCCATCGCCGTGCTCGATCTGCAAAAAATTATCTTCGAGCTGAAGGCCAGCGGCATCGGCGTGCTCATCACCGACCACAATGTGCGCGAAACACTCTCTGTCACTGATCGTGCCTATATCATTAATGAAGGCAAAATATTCCGGCACGGCACGCCGGAAGAGCTCGGCAGCGATCCCGAGGTGCGCCGGGTCTATCTGGGAGAAGGCTTCTCTCTCAACTAAGGTACTGTTGACGATACGTCTTTTGCGGAATTCCGGGCTTCCGCAATTCCTGTTCCCATGTACACTCAGAGGCAGTTCCAGACTGCCGGAATGAAGTTGATGTTATGGCACTTCTACAACCCAAGCTCAATCTGAAAGTCGCCCAGCGCCAGATCCTCACGCCCGGGCTGATGCAGATGGTCAGCGTCCTCGCGCTGAACAAGCTTGAGTTGAAAGAGATGATCCAGGCCGAGATCGCCGAAAATCCTGTTCTCGAAGAGATGGAAGAGAGCGTACCGCTGCTCGACGACGTCGCCCGGCGCGAAGAGGACCACGACCGGGGCCTCGAAATCAAAGCCTCCTCCGAAGAAGCCGAAAAGAAAGACCCTTTCGATGAAATCGACTTCGGCTCCTACTTTCAGGACTATCTCGATCCCGGCTTCCGCACGCCCAACAGCTTTGAGCTGACTGAAAAGCCCTCCATCGAAAACTTTCTCTCCGCGCCCAGCACTCTCAGCGACCATCTGCTGTGGCAACTGGGATCGCTCACGCTCAGCCCCGCTGTTCGCGATGCTGCCGAGTACCTCATCGGCAATCTGAATGAAGACGGCTACCTGCCCGCTGACGAAGAAGATCTTCTCGAGGGCTACCTGCGCGAGCAGCTTGCGCCTGAGGGCGGCGAGTCCGCCAACGGGCACACCGCCCCGGCCGCGTCCGTCTTGCCGGCCGCCATGGTCGAGCGTGCCCGGGCGCATCTGGCCTCAGCTCTTGAAGTCGTCCGCCAGCTAGACCCCATCGGCATCGCCACGCGCGACCTGCGCGAGTGTCTGCTGGTGCAGGTTGCGGCCCAGCGCCGCGAGTTTGATCTGATCTACCAGCGTCCCGCTGTCACACCAGCTTCAGAAGAACTCCCCGTAGCGCCTGCGACCTCCGAAGCCCCCGCGGAGCCCAATTCCGTCTCTTCCGATGACACTGTGCGGCTGCAGCGCATCTCGGTTTTTGAAACCGCAACGGCCATTCTTGACCGTCACATGCTGCTCTTGCAAAAGCGTGACCCGCGCGAGCTGTCCAAAGCTGTCGCACGCTCCGTCGAAGAAACCCAGCGCGCCATCGACTTCATTCGAACGCTCGATCCTCGCCCCGGCCAGCGCTACAACCGCAGCGAGGCGCGCCTCATTGAGCCCGACGTGGCCTTCGTCAAACGCGATGACGAATACGTAGTCGTCATGAACGATGAAGACCTGCCCACCCTGCGTCTCAACCACGGCTACCGCCGCCTGCTCAATAAAGATGGCGCGGAAAAAGACGTGAAGGATTACGTCAAGGAGCGTTATCGCTCGGCCCTGCAGTTGATGCGCAACATTGAGCAGCGCAAAAATACCATCCTCAGAACCTGCGAAGCCATGATTCGCCGGCAAACGGATTTCCTCGAAAACGGCATCGAAGCTATGAAGCCGATGATGATCAAGGAAGTTGCGGAAGAAATTGGCGTGCACCCATCCACCGTAAGCCGCGCGGTGTCGAACAAATACGTGCATACGCCGCAGGGCGTCTATGAGCTGCGTTTCTTTTTCTCTGAAGGCGTCAACGGCGCAGAGGGTTCGGGCACGCCGCTCATGCTGCTCAAGCGCAAAGTCAAAAAGCTCATTGAAGACGAAGACCCCAGCAAGCCGCTCACCGACGACCAGATTGCCCAGATGCTGCAGTCGCAGGGCATCGAGGTCACGCGGCGCACCGTGGCCAAATATCGAGAAGACATGAAGATTCCCAGCACGCATCAACGGCGTGTCCGCGTCTAATGCTGCAAGAGAGTGTTGTTAATCCCAAAGGCGGAGGTTCCCCAAATGCAGATCGAATACACAGGCCGCCACGTTCACGTCAACCAAGCCTGCCGCGCGTTGTGTGAGGAAGGTCTGGAGCGCGTGAGCAAACTCCTCGGGCGCATCCTCAGCGCTCACGTCGTCCTCAGCAATGAAAAGCACCGTTGCATGGCCGAAATCACCATCGAGATTCGCGCCAACAAGCTGGTCAGCACGGCTGAATCCACCTCCATGGAAGCCGCCGTGCGCATGGCGCTCGACAAAGCCGAAACCCAGGCCAAACGCTTCAAGCAAAAAATGGTCACCAAAAAGCGCGTACCCAAGGAAGAAAAAGTCAGCGCTGAGCCTGAGCTGACGCGCCCCCGCCGTGCCACTGCCGTCAAGCGCTCGGCTGACCGCAAGGCAGCCGAAGCGCCCGTAGGGGCCACTGTCAACGGTACGGCCTCCACGAAAAAGTCCACGCCCGGCAAGCCCGTGGTGCCGGTCATGGTCCACAGCTTCCCGGCCAAAACTCCGGTGATTGAGCCACACGTCGTGCGCTCGCTCGACTCCGTAGCCATGCGCCCCATGACGCTGGAAGAGGCCGTCAAAGAGGCCGAATTCCGCGACCGCGAAGTCTTTGTATTCCGCAACAACAAGGGCATCGTCTGTGTGCTGCATCGCAAGCGCGACGGCAAAATGGAGTTGATCGAAGCCCCCTGATCGAGTTTCTGACCGGTTTTTTGATCGGCCGTTTCTCTCACCGCCAATCTATCCGGGCCGCCTTTCGAGGCGGCTCGTTTCGTTTCGTCTCTTCCCATGGCTGTGTTCTTTCCCGCCGCAATGCTACGATGGGCGCATGTCTGCCCCAGAACCCAATCGCCGCGAAAAAAAGGACGTCGGCGCAAGCCTCTCGCCGTCCCATCCGGCAAGCCGTGAGCTGGTCATTCTCACCGGTCTCTCTGGCGCGGGTAAAGGCTCGGCACTCAAGGCATTTGAAGATCTCGGCTTCTATGCCGTCGATAATCTCCCCATCGAGTTAGTCTCTCGCTTTGCCGAGTTGGTCGCCCAGTCCGTTGAAATCACGCGCGCCACGCTCGTCGTTGATGTGCGTGAGGGCCAGAGCCTCGCCAAACTTCCGCAAATCCTGCAGGAAGTCCGCCAGACCTTGCAGACCACCGTCGTTTTCCTTGAGGCCTCGCAGGCCGTTCTGCTGCGCCGCTTCTCTGAGACGCGCCGTCCGCACCCGCTTGGCCGTGAGGAGCAGGTGGTACACGCCATTGCAGACGAAAAGCAGCGGCTCGAGCCCCTGCGTAACGTGGCTGATCTGATCGTCGATACCTCGCGCTTCAACGTGCACGAGCTGCGCGCCTTCATTCAGAGCAAGTTCGCCCGCGAGGGCAATGCGAAGTCCATGCTCATCACCTGCATGAGCTTCGGCTACAAAAACGGAGTCCCGCTCGACGCCGATCTTGTCTTTGACGTCCGCTTTCTGCCCAACCCGCACTTCATTCCGCAGTTCCGCCCGCTCACCGGCAAAGACGCCAAGGTGGTGCGCTACATTCGCAAGTTTGAGCAGACCCGCACGTTTCTTGACAAGGTGACCGAGTTGCTCCTCTTTCTCTTGCCTCACTACGTCCACGAGGGCAAAAGCTATCTCACGGTGGCCTTTGGCTGCACCGGCGGCCAGCACCGCTCCGTCATGATTACCGAAGAGATCGCAAAGCGCCTCGGCAAAAAGTCCTATCGCGTCAAGGCCGAGCATCGCGATATGCCTCGCTGATTCCGCCCCGGAGCGCATAAAATAAGTTGATGAATTGCACGAGGGTCGGCGCATGAAGCGGTTGTTCCGGCTCCTATCTTATGCTCGGCATTATCTGGTCTACGCATTTGCCGCGGTGGTTCTGGCCGCGGGCGTAGGTCTCTTCGACGCATTCCGCGTCCTGCTTGTCGGGCCTATCTTTGACGATGTGCTGCATCCGGGCGGCAACTCCGGCCACAATTCCGGTGGCAAGCCGATCTCGCTCATCTCCCAGGCCGGCAATCATTTTCATATCCATCTCACGCTGCAGCAGTTTGTGCCCTCGGGCCTGCACAATGACTGGAACATGGTGGCCTACGCGCTTGTGCTCTCCACGCTGCTCAAGGGCATCTGCGATTACGGCGGCACCTATCTCGCCAGCTATGCCGGCTACGGCACCATCACCGATCTGCGCGATGACCTCTACGAGGCCATCCTGCGCCGCTCGGTCTCCTTCTTTCAAAAGCACGCCACCGGCACGCTGCTCTCCGCGCTCATCAATGACATTGAGCGCGTGCAGTACGCCATGGCCACCATCCTGTCGGACTTTCTGCAGCAGTTCTTCACGCTCGTCTTCATGCTCTATGTCGTGATTGCGCTCGGCGGCAAGCTTGCGTGGATTCTCCTCATCTTCGTCCCTGTGGTCTTCGCCTCCATGCGCCGCATCGGCCGCGGCGTGCGCAAAACCACGCGCAAGGGGCAGGACAAGCTCGCTGAAATCCAGAACATCCTTCACGAAACCATTACCGGCAATCGCATCGTGAAGGCCTTCAACATGGAGTTCTGGGAGCTGATCCGCTTCCGCAAAGCCGCCCGCCGTCTGCTGCGCGCCAACATGCGCACCGTGAGCGCCCAAGCCCTCAGTTCGCCGCTCATGGACGTGATCGGCGCCATCGCCATCGCGCTGTTGCTGCGCATCGGCCACAGCAGCATCAACAGTCACTCCATGCAGCCCGGCCAGTTCCTGGCCTTCATCGTCGCGCTCTTCAAGCTCTATGACCCCATCCGCCGCTTCGCTGTCTACTACAACAGCTTCCAGTCGGCGCTTGGCTCTTCGCAGGCCATCTTTGACTTCATCGATGATGAAGATCGCGTCGTTGAGAAGCCGCATGCCCACAAGCTCAAGCCCTTCAAAGAGGGCATTGTGCTCGATCACGTCAGCTTCTGCTATCACGATGACGAAGGCACCAAGGAAGTCTTACAGGAGATTGACCTCACCATCCGTCGCGGCGAGGTGCTGGCCCTCGTCGGTCCCAGCGGAGCAGGCAAAACCACGCTCGTCAATCTGATTCCGCGTTTCTTTGATGTCACGTCGGGCCGCATTCTCATCGACGGCCACGACCTGCGCGACGTCACACTCTCTTCTCTGCGCGAGCAGATCGGCAAGGTCACGCAGGAGACCATCCTCTTCAATGACACCGTGCGCAACAACATCGCCTACGGCCAGCCCGATGTGCCGCTGGCCCGCGTGATTGAGGCCGCCCGGGCCGCGCTGGCGCACGAGTTCATTGAGGCCATGCCCGAGGGCTACGACACCACCATCGGCGAAAAGGGCTTTCGTCTCTCCGGAGGTCAGCGCCAGCGGCTCGCCATTGCCCGCGCCATTCTCAAGAACGCGCCCATCCTCATTCTCGACGAAGCCACCTCGGCGCTCGACGCCGAAAGTGAATCTCTGGTGCAGGCCGCTCTGGCCAACCTCATGACAGACCGCACCAGTATCGTCATCGCGCACCGCCTCTCCACCGTGCGCCGCGCCGATCGCATCGCCGTGCTGGAGCAGGGCCGCATCACCGCCATCGGCTCCCATGAGGAGCTGCTGCTCAGCTCACCCACTTACCAGAAACTGCACAGGCTGCAATTTATGGATATCGATCACAAAAGCAACTTCGATTTCGCCGCGCATGAGGCTGCCGAATGAGCACTGTTTATTCCATGACCGGCTTTGCCCGCGTTGAAGGCAAAGTTTCTGAAGGGCTCACCTTCACCCTGGCGCTCAAGAGCGTCAACCATCGCTTTCTCGATCTCAACCTGCGTCTGCCCGGCGGCAGCGACGCGCTTGAAATGAAGCTGCGCCCCCTGCTCAAAGAGAAGCTTCGCCGCGGCCACATCGAGCTCACGCTGAGCCTCTCGCGCACCGCCTCCGGCCGCGTCAGCGTGGATACGGAGATGATCCGCGCCTACGCCGAGGCCTTCCGCAATGCCGCGGCCGATCTTGATCTCGCCACGCAGCCCGACCTCAACACCATCCTCCGCCTGCCCGGCGTCATCAGCCAGGATGCGCGCGCTAACGAAGATTCCGTCGAAGCCCTCGAAGCCGCCGTGCTCGCCCAGATTGATGCGCTGATTGAAGCCCTCAACACCATGCGCCTGCGGGAAGGCGATGCGCTGCGAGCCGATCTTCGCGGTTGCCTTGATCGTCTGGCGGAACTGGTCGAGCAGGTCGCCAGCATGCGCGAGGGCGTGCAGCAGGCTTATTTTGAGCGCATTCAGCAGCGCATGAGCAAAATGCTCGACGGCAATGTGGAGGAGTCGCGCCTGCTGCAGGAGGCCGCATTACTCGCCGAGCGCAGCAGCATCGATGAAGAGCTGGTTCGCCTCCGCGCGCACATCCAGCATTTTCACGAACTGCTCGACGCTGGCGGCGAAGTCGGCAAAAAGCTCGATTTCCTCCTGCAGGAGTTCAATCGCGAGGCCAACACGCTGCTCTCCAAAACCAGCGGTGTCGCCGGCAATGGAACCCGCATCACCGAACTCGGCCTAGCCATCAAGTCCGAGATCGAAAAGGCCCGCGAACAGGTACAAAATCTGGAGTAGGGAAGCCCCAGAAAATCCCCAGGGAAACGAGGCGCATTTGGCAGGCATTCTATTCATCATTTCGGCTCCGTCCGGCTCCGGCAAATCCACGCTGGTCAATGAGCTGCGCAGTAACGTAAAAGACCTCCAGTTCTCCGTCTCCTTCACCACGCGCCAGCCGCGCGGGTCTGAGCAGGAAGGGCTGGCCTACCACTTCGTCAGCCGCGAGCAGTTTGAAAAAATGATCGCCGCCGATGAGCTGCTGGAGTACGCCGAGGTCTTCGGCAACTACTACGGTACCGGCCGCGGCCCGCTGAACGAAGCCTTCACGCAGGGCAAAGACATGCTGCTTGACATCGACGTGCAGGGCGCGGCGCAGGTGCGCCATAAGATGCCTGAGGCCGTCTCCATCTTCGTCATGCCGCCCACCCCTGAGATTCTTGAGCGCCGCCTGCGCAACCGCAGCCGCGCCGAGGGCAAGGTGGACGAAGAGGTCATCGCCCGTCGTCTGGCCAAGGCCAGGCACGAGATTGAGAACTATCACAGCTACAAATATGTTCTGGTCAATGACGAGCTCAACCGCGCCGTTGAAGATCTCACCGCCATCGTGAAAGCCGAACGCTACCATCGCGAGGGCCGCGCAGAGCCCGGCAAGGCCAGTGACGGAGTCCAGCGTGTCCTGCACCTGGCCGAGGCCTGCCGCCAGCAAAACGCCGCCCCGCGCCTGCGGCCCGTCCTCCAGGCCTTTGATGTTTCCCTGCATCCTGCTCCCGAGGCTGCCGCCTCAGGAATCAGTTGACGTAAGCCGCGGAATCCCCCAATATAGGGCGCAAATCCCTTTCGCGGCTTTTCCGGTCGCGAAAGTCCGAGGAGCGTGTGGATGCCCATCGAACACCAATTCGACAGCCACTTCCGGTACGTCCTGGTCGCGGCGCGGCGAGCCCGCCAGTTGCAGCAGGGCTCTCAGCCTCTGATGCCGAGCCGCAGCGCCAAGCCCCATAAACTGGCGCAGGAAGAAATCAACGCCGGCCTCGTCGGCTACATCCGTCAAGAGGCGCCGCGCCGGGTGGAGATTGAAGAGACCGTCGTGCCCCGCTTCGCATCCTGACCACCCTCGCGTCACATAAGCTGGTTGCAGATCATCCTTTGCGTGAAGGCGACGGGCTGCAGCCCGTCCTTTCCCGTGCGCCTCAAGGATCCGGCTTTTGCCGCTGAGGCACATCCTCTGGTTTGCGGGCGTTTCTCGGCGGCCCGGCTGCGGGCGGCGTAAAATAATATTCATGAAAGTCACGGTAGGCGTCAGCGGAGGCATCGCCGCGTACAAAAGCGCCGAGCTGGTCCGCGCGCTCCAGAAGCAAGCCTGCGATGTGCATGTCGCCATGACGGCCGCCGCCCAGCGCTTTGTCCAGCCGCTCACCTTTGCCGCGCTCACCGGCCACAAGGTGCTCACCAGCCTCTGGACGGAGCCCGAAGCCGGCACCAACAGCCAGCTCCTCTCGCCCATCGAGCACATCGATGCCGCGATCAGCACCGATGCGCTCGTCGTCGCTCCGGCCACGGCAGACATCCTGGCCAGGTTTGCGCATGGGCTGGCCGACGACTTCCTTACCACCACTTATCTGGCCACCACCGCGCCGGTCACCGTCGCCCCCGCCATGAACGGCAACATGTGGCGTCATCCCGCCACGCAGGCCAATCTTGCCACGCTGCGCGCTCGCGGAGTCACCATCGTCGAGCCCCAAAGCGGCTACCTCGCCTGCGGCATGACCGGCGACGGCCGCATGGCCGAGATTGATTCCATCGTCGAGGCCGTCCTCGCGCCGCTGCGCTTTCGCAATGACATGTCTGGGGAAACCGTGCTCATCACCGCCGGAGGCACCCGCGAAGCCCTCGATCCCGTCCGCTTCCTCGGCAACCGCTCCAGCGGAAAAATGGGCTACGCCCTCGCCGAGGCCGCACAGCGGCGCGGCGCCCGTGTCATCCTCATCAGCGCGCCCACCGCGTTGCAGCCTCCTTCCGGCTGCGAAATAGTACCCGTTACCACCACCGGAGAAATGCGCGCCGCCGTGCTCGCGCGTCTGCCCGAGGCCTCGCTCATCATCAAGGCTGCCGCCGTCGCCGACTACCGCCCGCGCATCCGCGAAGAGCAGAAGATGAAGCGCACCGGCCCCGTCACGATCGAGTTCGAGCCCACTGAGGACATTCTTGCCGAGGTTGCCGCCCGCAAAACTCCCGGTGTCCTCGTCATCGGCTTCGCCGCCGAGACTGAAAACGCCATCGCCCACGGCCGCGACAAGCTGCTGCGCAAGGGCGCCGACGCCATCGTGCTCAATGACGTCTCGCGCGAGGGCATCGGCTTTGATTCTGACCGCAACGCCGCCACCTTCCTCACACGCAACACCGCCATCGACATGCCAGAGATGACCAAGCGCGAGCTGGCGCACCGCATCCTCGATGAAGTGCTCGTGCTGCGCCGCCCACGTCTGGTGCTGGCGGAGGCCGGCGTGGAATCGGCCGCTCAATGAGTACCCGCCTGCCCACTGAGCTTGCCGCATCGCTCCAGGCGCGCCTGCGCTACTACCGCGACCTTGGCGTCTATGATGTCTACCGCCGCGGTGAGCCGCTGGCTCCTGCCGAGCTAGCCGCGCTGCTGCCTTCCGTGGCTGCGCCCAGCCTGCAGCCAGATGCGGAGGCAACCCCGCAGCCAGCCGTCCACGCGAACCCATCTGTAACCGTCACCCGTACTGAAAGGGAAGAGCCCGCATTGCCGCCGACCGTGCCGCACTTCATGCCATCAGACTCGCCTGTCGTGCCCGCCGCCCAGCGCCCCGAGGCGCTGCGTGTGCTGCGCGAAGAAATCGGCGATTGCACCCGCTGCCAGCTCGCGTTTGAGGGCCGCAATAAAATCGTCTTCGGCGATGGCGACCCCAGCGCTCGCCTCATGTTTGTCGGCGAGGGCCCCGGCGCTGACGAGGACGCGCAGGGCCTGCCTTTTGTGGGCCGCGCCGGCCAGTTGCTCAACAACATGATCGGCGCCATGGGGCTCGAGCGCAGCCAGGTCTACATCGCCAACATCGTCAAGTGCCGCCCGCCGCAAAACCGCGTCCCCGAGCAGGACGAAGCCAACACCTGCACCCAATTCCTCTTCCGCCAGATGCAGATCGTGCGCCCTGAAATGATCGTCGCCCTCGGTGCCACCGCCGCCACTTATCTGCTCGGCGCCAAAAGCCCGCTCAAGGCATTGCGCGGCCGCATCCACCAGGCCCACGGCAGCAAGCTCATCGTCACCTATCACCCTGCCTATCTGCTACGCGACCCCAATCAAAAGAAAGAGGCGTGGGCCGACCTGCAGATTGCCATGCGCGAGCTCGGCCTCAAGCCGCAAAAGCCCGCGCCCAGGCCAACCTCCGCGTCCGGGCAGGATTAAGGGGCGCGCATGCCCGTCTTCTGCGACGTCGCGCTGCCCGTCCCGCTCGACCGCGCCTTCACTTACTCCACCGGCCTCTTCACGCCCGAGGTCGGCGCGCGCGTGCTCGTCCCATTCCGCAATGAAAAACTCTCGGGCATCGTCCTGCGACTGCACGATGACCCTCCGCCCGTCGAGGCCAAGCCGCTGCTCGCCGTCATGGACGAGCAGAGCATCCTCTCGCCGCAACTGCTCGACCTCGCCCGCTGGATCGCGCAATACTACGTCGCGCCCATCGGCGAGGTTTTGCGCGCCATGCTGCCGCTCATCGCCGAGGTGCGCCGCTACGTGCTCTATCGCATCACTGATGCGGGCAGGGAAGCGCTCTTCGCCGGCGCCCAGCAAGGCTCCTCGCGCCGCTCGCGCCTTCCCGCTGCCGATCAGGACCGCGAATACGCCGTCCTCAACTATCTTGAATCCGGCGATCCCGCGCGCGTCTCCACCATCCGCTCCAAAACCGGAGCCTCCATCGATCTGCTGCGCGGCATGCTGCGCAAAAAGTGGCTCGCTCGCGAAACCGCTGCCGAAACCCGCACCGCGCAGCGCACCATGCGCGTCGCCCGCCTCGCGCAATCGCTCGATGGCGAGGGCCGCCTGCCGCGCCTCAACGAAAATCAGCAGACGATTCTCGCCGCGCTCGCCGGTGCCGATGACGGCGTGCCCGTGGCGCAACTGCGCGAGTTGGACGTCCCCGACTCCACGCTCGGCACACTCGTGCGCCGTGGTCTCATCACGATTGAAGAGCGCCCGGTCGACTTCCTCATGTCCGGCCTCACCATACGTCACCGTGGCGAGCACAAATTAATTGAGGCCCAGCAGCGCGCCCTCGCGCAAATCACCACATCGGTGGAGGAAGGCGGCTTCCGCCCCTGGCTGCTGCACGGCGTCACCGGCTCGGGCAAAACCGCCGTCTATCTCGCCGCCATGCGCCACGCGCTCGAGCGCGGCAAGTCCTCCATCCTGCTCGTGCCTGAGATCGGCCTCACCCCGCAAATGGCCGCGCAGTTGCATCGCGCCTTCGGCTCTGAGGTGGCGCTGCTGCACTCGGCCCTGCTGCCTGAGGAGCGCGCCGAGCAGTGGCACCGCATCCGCCGCCGCGAGGCCCGCGTCGTCGTCGGTACACGCTCGGCCATCTTCGCGCCCGTCGAAGACCTCGGCCTCATCCTCGTCGATGAAGAGCACGACGGCAGCTACAAACAGGAATCAGTCCCTCGCTACCACGCCCGCGATGTCGCCGTCATGCGCGCCAAGCTTGCCGGAGCCACCGTCGTGCTCGGATCAGCCACGCCTTCGCTCGAAAGTTGGAACAACGCCGTCGAAGGCAAATACACACGCATTGAAATGCACGAGCGCATCCACCAGCGCCCCATGCCTGAGGTCGAGCTGATCGATATGCGCCGCGAATTTCAGGAGACCGGCGCGGAGCATCTCTTCTCGCGCACTCTCATCGACCAGACGCAAGCGGCGCTGGATCGTGGCGAGCAGGCCATCGTGCTGCTCAACCGCCGCGGCTACTCTTTCGTCGTGCTCTGCCGCGCCTGCGGAGAGAAGCTTCAGTGTGAAAACTGCTCCATCTCGCTCACCTATCACAAGGCCGCTGTCGATGCCGATTCTCCCGCCCCTGTGGGCCAACGGCTGGAATGTCACTATTGCGGTTACAAATGCGCCATCCCCCAGCGCTGCCCTAAATGCGACAGTGAGCACCTCTACTTTCTCGGTGCCGGTTCCCAGCAGGGCGAAGAGCGCCTGCAGGAGATTTTTCCCGGCGCGCGCATCGGCCGCATGGACCGCGACACCGTGCGCGGGCGCGGCGACCTCGAACGCCTGCTCGCCAAACTCCACTCCGGCGCAATCAATCTGCTCGTCGGCACCCAGATGATCGCCAAGGGTCATGACATTCACGGCGTCACTTTGGTCGGCGTCGTCGGAGCCGATCACGCCCTCGGCCTGCCGGACTTTCGCGCCGCCGAGCGCACCTTCCAGTTGCTCACCCAGGTCGCCGGTCGCGCCGGTCGTGGAGACTTGCCAGGCAAAGTCATCGTGCAGACTTACTACCCTGAGCACTACGCCGTCGAGTGCGCGCGTCAGCACGACTTCCACTCCTTCGCCGAGCGCGAGCTCAAATACCGCCGCTGGATGCGCTATCCACCCTACGCCGCCATCACCAATGTGCTGCTGCAAAGTGAAGACTTCGGCCAACTCGCCCACTGGGCCAGCGCACTGGGCCGCTGGCTCTCAGCCGCGGAGTTCCCGGACGTTCGCGTCCTCGGCCCGGCGACCGCGCCCATCGCGCGCATCAAGCGCATGCACCGCATGCATCTTCTCTTGAAGTCGCAATCGCGCCAGTCGCTGCAGCGCGTGCTCCGCCTACTGCGCCACCACGCCGAAGAGGTCGGCATTCCCCCGCGTAACCTCATCATCGACGTCGATGCCGTGCACTTGATGTAATTGAGCAGCACACCGGGCAAGAGCACAGGCTTCAGGCCCTGAGAAGAAAGCCCACCATCTCCGCCCGCCACTTCACCCACGATGCGTCATTCTGAGGCCAACGGCCGAAGAATCCCGGCGATTTTCCGGTAGCAGATGCCGCAGGAAGTTTCTCCCACCATCCCGCCCCGTTCTCATCAGGACCAAAGTGGAGAAACCCGCATTTCCTTACGCCTCCCCAAAGCATACGGGCTTCAGCACTGTTGCCAGTTGCTGTGCGTGCGACATCCCGGCCTCCCGATCCCGCAAAGCTGGAGAAAGCAACCGCATCTATTGCGTCGGTTTCTCATTGGGAACTATTTTCACCGTGGCAACAAAGCGATGACAGTCACTGTTGACGGCCTGGTAGGTCAACCTGACATCCGGCTTCTTCAAATAAATGACAGTTGCATCCACCATATTTGGAATCACTGTAAGGTCGGGCCCAAATTGAACGGCGCTGTAATGCGTCTCGATATTGATATCGACATAAGGGTGCGTAGTAGAGACGAGGCCCATGCTATGAGGAATGCCAAAGAGAAGCCGCGTCCGTGTGACCTTGCCATGAGGATGATGAACATGGGCACGAAGCAGCCGTCCCGTGCGCGGTGAAATCCAGAACGTTGCGGTCTTGTTCGGGTCATCCTGATCGCCATGACAGGCCGGCAGTGAGAGTGCGTTCGGGTTCACTCTTACATCCAACTCTATAACTTTCTCCCCATTCATCATGATTTCCCGGGCAGTGTCGATCTGGCACGGGGCATGTTCGGGGGCCAACACTCCGCTCCAGGTGGTGCCAAAGCCATCGATAATCGAGAAGACTGGAGAACGCCCTTTCCCCTTGCGCACTGGTTTTCCGTCAAAGGTCAAAAGCTTGCGCTGTTCAGGGAAATCCTCGCCTGTCTTGGCAGGATGAGTCACGGTGAGCAGATATTCAAAGTGTTGCCGGGTTCGCACCTTCCCACGGACGGCGCGCGTGGAAGTCACCTGCTCATGGCAAGTGATATCAGGTAAGGCGCTGGTCATCTCTTTCACTGAGATGCGCAGTTGCTGCATCACGCGCGCGGCGTTCATCTCCTGGGCATTAGCTTGCGCCACTGCCTGAAGGGTGAAAATTGTCAGCACAACCAGGGCGCGCAGCATGAGGGTTACAACCTAACATATGCATAACTGGATGCCAAGGTGATAAAGCACGAGTTATTCCTGAACATAAAAAGCCCGCTGGAGAGGTCGCTCCTCCAGCGGGCCATTTCCGTGAGCACGGCGCGGTTACGACACGTGCTCCAGAATTTCCTGCCGCTCTGCCTCTGCCTCGCCATGCGCGGGCAGCGCCACGGCCAGCACATCTTCAATGCGGCTTGCGTAGTGAATCTCCACACCGTCAATCTGCTCCGGCGTCAGATCCTCATCGACATTCAGCTTGTTCTCCGCCGGCAAAATCACGTGTTTCACGCCCGCGCGCTTCGCCGCCAGAAACTTCTCCTTGATGCCGCCCACCGGCAGCACATTGCCGCTCAGTGTGATCTCGCCGGTCATGGCCGTCAGAGGACGCACCGCCCGATTGGTCAGCAGAGAAGCCAGCGCCGTCGCCATCGTCACACCCGCCGAGGGGCCATCCTTCGGAATCGCGCCCGCAGGCACATGAATGTGCAGGTCAACCTCCTTCGTAAAGTCGTCTTCCAGTCCCAGTACCGTAGCATTCGACCGCACCCAGGTCAGCGCGGCCTGCATTGACTCCTGCATCACCTGCCCGATCTGCCCGGTCATCGTGAAGCCGCCCTTGCCCTTCATGCGATTGGCTTCAATGAACAGCACATCGCCGCCGGCTGGAGTCCACGCCAGCCCCACGGCCACTCCGGGCCGCTTCGTGCGCTCGGCAATTTCCGTGTCCACGCGCACCTTGATGCCGCCCAGAAATTCGTGAATCACCTCTGGCGTCACCACCAGCTTGTCGGTTTTGCCCTCGGCAATGCGCCGCGCCTGCTTGCGGCACACCGTGCCAATCAGTTGCTCCAGCTTGCGCACGCCCGCTTCCCGTGTGTAGTGGCGCACAATATAGCCCACTGACTCCTCAGGGAAGTCAATGTTCTCCATCTCGATGCCGTTTTCCTTCACCTGCCGCGGAATCAGATAGCGGAACGCAATGTGCCGTTTTTCTTCTTCCGTGTAGCCCTGCAGCTCAATGATTTCCATGCGGTCGCGCAGCGGCTCCGGAATTGGATCGAGCATGTTCGCCGTGCAGATAAACAGCACCTTCGACAAATCAAACGGCTGGTCCAGATAGTTATCCCGGAAGGTATGGTTCTGCTCCGGATCCAGCACCTCCAGCAGCGCCGATGAAGGATCGCCGCGGAAGTCGCGCCCCAGCTTGTCGATCTCATCCAGCATCAGCACCGGGTCGTTCGTGCCCGCGCGGCGAATGTTCTGGATCACCTGGCCCGGCAGCGCGCCGATGTACGTCCGGCGGTGCCCGCGCAACTCGGCCTCATCATGCATGCCGCCCAGCGAGATGCGCTGAAACTTGCGGTCGAGTGCCCGCGCAATGCTGCGGCCCAGCGAGGTCTTGCCCACGCCTGGAGGCCCCACAAAGCAGAGAATCGGCCCCTTCATGTCTGCCTTCAAACGCCGCACCGAGAGGTAATCCAGAATGCGGTCCTTCACGCGCTTCAGGTCGTAGTGGTCCTCGTCCAGAATCTCCTTTGCCTTCGGAATATCCACCGAATGCCCCGACGACTTCGCCCACGGCAGCACCGCCAGCCATTCAATATAGTTCCGCGTCAGCGAATAGTCCGCTGCCATTGGCGACATGCGCGAGAGCCGGTTCAGCTCCTTCAGCGTCTCCTTCTTGGTCTCCTCGGGCATGCCGGCCGCTTCAATCTTCTCGCGCAGCTCATCAATGTCTTTCTGCCCTTCATCAGCCTCGCCCAGTTCCTTCTGAATCGCCTTCAACTGCTCGCGCAGATAATAGTCGCGCTGTGACTGCTGTACCTGGTCCTGCACCTCTGACTGAATCTTGTTCCGAAGCTGCTGCACTTCCAATTCCTTGGCCAGGTGCTTGTTCACCCGCTCCAGCCGCGCCTGCGCATCCGGGGTCTCCAGCAGCTCCTGTTTATCGATCGTCGTCAAAAAAGGCAGGGAAGACGCAATAAAGTCCACCAGACGGCCCGGCTCATCGATATTCATGGCGATGGTCTGCAGCTCATCCGAGAGCGTCGGCGAGGCCGTCACAATCTGCTGAAACTGCGAAATCACATTCCGCTGCAGCGCCTCGCGCTCCGGTCCTGCGGCCGGTTCAATCTCCTGCACCTGCTCCACTGAGGCCATCATGAATGGCTCCATCTGGGTAAACTCCCCCAGATGCACGCGCTCCGTGCCCTCTGTGAACACAAACAGGCTCTGGTTCGGCATCTTCACAACCTTGTGAATCGTCGCCAGCGTGCCGTAGTTGTACAAATCCGCTGGTTGCGGAGCGTCCATGTGGGCGTCGCGCTGCGCCACCACCACAATGGTCTTCTCATCGCCGAGCGATTGAATCAGTTGGATGGAGCTCTCCCGGCCCACCGTCAACGGCAGCACCGCATGGGGAAACAGAACCGTATCCCGCACCGGAAGTACCGGCAAAACACGGCCCGCGTGCCGGGGTTCCCGGGAGTTCGGGTCACTGGGGTGGATCACACTGAGAAAGTCGCTTGACATGAGTGTCCCTCTATCAACTTTTGTTCAATTAGATATATCAGGTCTGAAAAGGATGCATCCCCTCCCACAACTTTCCGCATCCCCTGCATTCCCGCCTCCAGCGGCTCTCCCGCTCTGGCTTCTTTGGTTATTTTTCATTGGGTCCTGTCGCCACCCCTCCTCCATCCATACGCATGGGATGCGCAGGCGGTTGCCTTCCCCACCTACATCGGCGGAGAGGAAAGGTTCATGACGAGCAGGTAACTAGGCAGAAGGCAGGGAAGTGGCAGAAGGGAATCGCCCTAACTCCCTTACTGTCGGGCAGATGGCCCGCAATCCTGAAAGTGCCGCATCCGCCACCTCCGGATTCCCGAACTGGTAGTCGGTATAGAACACATAATGCCAGGGCTGCCCCAGCACTGGACGGCTCTCCAGACGCGTCAGGTTGGCGCCCAGCTCGGCCAGCACCTCCAGCGCGCCCACCAGCGCTCCGGGGCGGTTGGGCAGCGTAAACGCCAGGCTACCCTTGTCGGCACCGGCAAGCTGGGCGGTGCCCGCGGGCTTTACCACCAGAAACCGCGTGTAGTTCTGCGCGTTGTCTTCAATGTTCCGGGCCAGAATCTCCGCCCCATATTCGCTCGCGGCCCGCGCCGGGGCAATCGCAGCAGCGGAGCGCTCGCCGCCGGTCACCACCAGCTTCACGCTGCCCGCGGTGTCATAGGAGGGCGTTGCCCGCACCGCCGGATGCGCGGAAAAAAACTGCCGGCACTGCGCCAGCGCCACCGGATGCGACAGCACCTGCTCAATCTCTTCGATCTTCGTTCCCGGCAGGGCAATCAGGTTGTGCTCAATGCGCAGCAGCATCTCGCGCTCAATCGTCACCGGATGCTCCAGCAGCAGGTCATAGTGCTCCAGCACCGATCCAGCCAGGCTGTTCTCAATCGGCAGTACGGCTGCGTCCGCAGCCCCTGAGAGCACCGCATGAAACGCCGTCGGCGACACCGCGCAGGGCAGTATCTGAGCATCGGCGTACAGCCGCATGGCAGCCTCATGGCTGAAGGAACCGGATTCCCCCTGAATTGCAATCACTGGCATCGTTTTTTCCTGATTTATGAAGCATACGGCAACCGAAATTTCGCCGCACGCAACTGAAGTGTGCAGAGCTGCATTTCTCAGGGAAAGGACACAAACATGCTCTGGACGATCTTCGTCATTCTGATCTTGCTATGGCTCATCGGTCTGGTGAGCTTCCACGCCATCGGATGGTACATTCACCTTCTGCTGGTGGCCGCCATCGTGGTGTTGCTCATTCGGCTCATCTCCGGCAGACGCCCTGTCGTTTAGCCATCCACTCTTCAGACTCGGTAACGGGTCCGCGCCGCGGGCGGACCCTGTTTCCTTTGCCTACACGTGCCGCAGCAGCAGGTCCGCCGCCACAAACACAAAGAACACCACCGCAATCACGCCATTCATCGTGAAGAACGCGGCATTCAGTCGGCGCAGGTCGCGCGGCGACACAATCATGTGCTCATACAGCAGCAGCGAGGCCACCACCGCGATGCCCACCCAGGCAAACACGCCCAGGTGGAAGAGCTGCACCAGCCACGCCAGCAGCCCCAGCATTACCAGGTGCATGGTGCGCGCCAGCGCAAAGGCCGCCGGAACCCCAAACGTCGCCGGCACGCTGTGCAGCCCATGCTTGCGGTCGTGCTCCGCGTCCTGGCAGGCGTAGAGCAGGTCAAAGCCCGCCACCCAGAACAGCACCGCCAGAGTCAGCACCAGAATGCGCACGTCGAGCGAACCGCGAATCGCAATCCATGCCGCCGCCGGAGCCATCCCCAGCGAGAGCCCGAGAAACAGGTGCGACCACCGCGTAAAGCGCTTCGTATACGAGTAAAGAAACAGTACCGCCAGCGCCGCCGGAGCTAGCTCCAGCGTCAGCCGGTTTAGTTGCGAGGCGCAAAACAGAAACAGCCCAGCCATCACCAGCGTGAAGCCGCCGGCAAAGCGCCGCGTCAACAGCCCTGCTGGAATCGCACGCATCGCCGTGCGCGGATTCTGCGCGTCCAGGTCGGCGTCAGCCCAGCGGTTAAAGGCCATCGCGGCCGAGCGCGCCGTAATCATGCAGGCAATAATCCAAAGCAGCGGAGCCACGCGCGGCACGCCGTGGGCCCCCAGCATCGCACCAACCAGTGCAAAGGGGAGCGCAAAAATCGAGTGCTCCCACTTGATCATTTCGAGCGTGGTCCCCACGCTGCGGAAGAAGCTCATAGCTTTTAGTGTAATGGGAAAAAGGGCGGCAAAGCCCATGCTCTGCCGCCCTCTTGGGTTCGCCTTCGCAGACGTTTAGCGTTCCTGTCCTGCAACCCGCAAATTGTTCTTCACGCTGAAAACGCCAGGCACGGTGTTGGCCCGAATACCGGCCACCTGCTTGTCCGATTTCGAGTCCACTACCCCTTCCAGCGTCACATGACCGTTCTGCACCACAATCCGAATCGGCTTCAACGGATTCAAAGCATAGCGGTTCAGTTGCGGAAATCCGTAAATCGCCCGGAACTCAGCCCGCCGGATGCGATCGTCCAGAGGCGAGGTCGGGTCAATCTGGATGTGATTGATCACCTTTTTCACTCCTGCCGTATTCGCGGCCAGGTTGTAGGCTGTTTCCGCATCCACCGGGCCATACGCAGAACCCTCCAGCACCACCACTCCGTTATGAACGCCCACGCTGATCGCATTGAACGCTGTAGTCCCATAGCCCACACGCGAATTCGCAATTTCGCGCCCCAGCTTCTCGGCCAGTTGTTCGTCGGGCACATTCGGGCCGGCAACTTCAATGTTGTTCTCGACGGTCGCCGAGCCGTCGGCCGTCTTGACGCGTTTCTCCGCCTGCACCTTCTGGGCGTAGTACTTCACCGTGCCGCTCAGCACCACTGTGCCGTTCTGAGCCGACACCTGTACATCTTTGAAGGCAGACTTATGCAGCGCGCTCTTTGCCTGCGCCTGCAGTTGTGCATCGTTTGATTGTGCCTGCAATCCAGCCGGAACCAACAGCAGCGAAGCCAGAGTGAGCGAAGAGATTGCCACTCGCAATTTCATAAAACCCTCCCACACTACCACTTACATAGATGCAACCCGCACCTCAGGAGTGTCGCCCACTCACTCCTGTCTTGGCAACGGTCCGCTTCCGTTGCGTCAAAACAGCCCTTGCAGCAGCTTCTATTTGTATTGCTTGCGCAGCGTAAAGATCAGGCTGAAGACGCCCGACTCATCGCGTACCGCCAGAATCGACAGATTCGGTGTGATATTCCATTGTCCCTGAATCAGTTGCTCTGCTGTCGAGTTCACGTTCGTCGCGTAGGTCAGCGTCACATTCTTTGAGATTTGCTGCTCCACCGTCAGGCGCGCCGTGGCGTTGCCCGTTGTGCTCACATACGTCGGATCAATCTTCACGCTGCCGCCGCCAAACAGCTTCTGAATGCGGCTGCTCACCGTCGCATTGATGGCGCCGCCCAGCAAGGCATCCGCCGTTGAATTCACCCCGGCCTGCGCCTGTTGCTGCGAATAAATCTGTTGCTCCTCCTGCGTGCGTCCCAGCGCAAGCAATGAGAAGATATCCTGCTCTGAGAGCGGCGGCGACGAGCGAAACACTGGTGTCAGATGGTTGGGCGTTCCATGCAGTCCCACCGTGATGCTGTAGTTCTCCACCTGGGCCGTCGCGTCCAGATCGATATTGGGCTCAATCCGAATCGGATTGGTGAAATAGATCACGCCGCGCTGCAACTGATACGTTGTCCCGGCAAACGTCGCCTGTCCTTCGGTCACCGTCACCTGCCCCAGCACTGACGGCTCGGCCACCGTGCCGCGCACCCGCAGATTCACCGTGCCCGCCAGCTTCGCATACGAGTTCTGGAAGTCCATGGAGGGGGCCGACGTGATGTGAATGTCCATCCGGATGCGATTGGAGAACGAATTGGGATTCGGGGGCAGGGAAACGCTGTTCGAGTTTCCAGCCAGTCCTGCCAGGTCAATGCTGGGGCTCACGGCAAAGCGCGTCAGTTGTGCGTTGCCGCTCAGCAGCATGCTCTGCGTGGTGCCCTGCAGCCGCAGCGATGCGTCCACCATCGACGTGATGCCTTCCGGGTAGCGAATGCGTACATCGTGCGCCGTGGCCTTCACATCGGCATACAGTCCTGAGGCATATGTTGCGGAACCCGTCAGTTGAATCAGCCCGCCACCGCTGTAAGCCGTCACATCTTTCAAAGCGACGCGGCCTTCGTTAAACACCAGCGTGCCATTCATCCGGCTCAGCCCGTTAATGTAGCTCTCCAGCGAGAGATTCACATTGCTGATCTTCGCTTCGCCGTTCAGGTTTGGATGCTTCGTCGTTCCACTCGCATCCACTTGAAAGCTCACATTGCCTGACGAGGTAAGGTCGTCGTTGAAGGCCTCGGCCACCTTCATATCAATGGCGCCTTGCGTGCGCAGATGAATCGGATGCCGCCGGTCAAACAGGCCGACCGACCCCTGCGCCTGCAGCTTCACATTAGGGCCCTCCACCTTCAGCGGATCAAGAGTCAGCACGCCACTCTCAAGCTTTGCGTGAATGGGTGCGGCCGTCTTCACTTCGACTTTTTCAACGGTCAACGCCACCGGCTGAATGGTAATCTCGCCGTTGATCTTCTTCATGTCACGCAACGGCCCGTTCATGGTGGCCGTCGCATCGAGCGGCGTGCGCGTAGCAATGCCGCTCACATGAAAGGTCTGCGCCAGCGGATTCAAATCCAGCTTGCTCACCGTCAGCTTCGCTTGCGTCTGGTGATCGCCCTGCAACTGCGTCTGCGCCTTCAGTTCCAGCACGGACTGGTTCAGATGCGCCGTCGCGTCCAGCAACAGTTGTCCGCCTTCGGTGTGGGCCTTCGCGTCCACAAATCCGGTAGCATCCTGTGCGAGGTTCAGGTGCGTCAGATGCAGATTGGCATTCAGCACCGGATGCTGCATCGTTCCGCTGCCTTGCGCCTGAAAACTGAGAATGCCGCCCAGCGGATATCGCGGCGTCTGCAGTTTACGAATATGCGCGAGATTAAAGTTCTCGCCCTGAGCCGTGAACTCAAACTGTTTGCTCGTGATGTCGTAGCTGCCCGAGCCATGAATCGTGCCGCCGTCCTGCAGAAACATCAGATGCTGCATCTGCACTGACTGACCCACAAAGAGCAGGTCGCTGCGCAGGCTGTGATACGGTTCGCCCTCGATCTCTCCGCCTTGTACCTGCAGCGTTCCATGTCCGCTCCAGTCGGCCAGCGAACCACCCAGGTGCACCTGCGCCTGAACCGTGCCGGTTGCCGGCAGCGTCACGCCTGCCATCGGCAGCAACTTCTGTAACGTGGCATGCTGCAGCGTTGCCTGCGCTTGAATGGCCGACGCACTGTCAAACGTATACGTGCGGCCGCGTCCTTTAGTCGCCTGCAGCGTGCCAGACAGATGCACCACTGCCTGGCCGCTCGTCATCGTTGCCTGTTGCAGTGTCACCCGCTGCGGACTGTATTCCGCATCCGCTTTCACGGTGTCGATCATGATCGTCGCGGGCGCGGCCGTGTTGCCTGCGCTCGTGCCCGGGGCCGCGCTCTGCGCGCTGACAGGCTTCAGTTGCGCCTTCTGCGCAGCCGGATGGCTCAGCACCAATTCGACGTGATTCGCTTCCAGGTGCCCCCGCACATCCGGCGCGCTCGCCGTTCCGGTCACCGTGCCATGAAACGACGCGCTGCCATGAATGTCCACCGGAACCAGCGCCGCCGGACGGTTGCGCCCCGACGAGACATCAAACGCAGCCAGCACCTTGTCAAACTCCGCCAGGTTGCTCGTCATCACGCTCGCCGTCAGCAGCGATCCGTGCATGCTGGGATTGATCCCGAGCGACCCCGAGGCATGCGCCTGCGAGGCCGGAGTCTTCAGCGTCAGGTTCCTTAGATCAGCCGTGCCCGCCGCCAGCGAATATGTACCCACCACCGCACCCGAGACCGGAATATCGCCTTTGATCCCATTCGGCACCGGATGCAGTTGCAGGTCCGTGGTTGCCTCAAGCCTTCGCGCCGAACCGCTCCAGCGTGCATCCGCGCTGCCCGTGAAGGCCGTGTTGAAGCCCAGGTCCTGGTACCGCGCCGGTGCAAAGGCACCCAGGAGGCCGCTCAGCGGAAGCCGCGTCACCTGCAGGCTGACCTTGCCTTCTTCTGGAGACTGGGGCGCGGCTCCGGCCGGCGTGTGCCGCATCCAGTCACGAATTCGCAAGTCGCCTTCAAAGTGTCCCCCAGTGGCGAGCCGCGCATGAAATCCCGTGGCTGCGATTCCATCCTGCGTCACCAGCAGTTGCGTCTCGGCGCTCAGGCCATCGGTATGCACATTCGTGTTGTGATAATTGAAGTCTTTGAGTTGCAACTGTGCCAGCAGGGCAAACTTCTGCGCGTCGCCTGTGCCGTGCGCCTTCAGGCGCAGCACGCCCTTCTGAATGCCGCGCGTGCCGGTCAGCGGCTCCAGCACTCGCAGATCAATCTGCCCGTCGGCCGTCAATGTCAGTTGCGGATGCGCATAATTCGTAACCGTGCCGGCCATCTGCAGACGCGAGTCGCCGCTCGTAAAGACCAGATTTCTTATTTCCAGATGCTTCCGCCACGCATTCACTGCGAGCGTCAGCTTCGAATGCACAGGGTTCGCCGTGCCCCGTTGCAGCACAATGTCGCTGGCCTTGATCGTGCCGGCGTAGTCATGCCGCCTCCGGTCAAACAACACATCCGCGCCCACATGCCGCGCGTCCAGACTGAAGGGTATCTTCTTCTCATTGATCAGCAGCAGCCCATCATTCAACTGCGTCTGGTCAATCGCCAGGCTGAAGACCTCATCCACAGGCGAAGTCTTGCTCTTCTGCTTCACCTTGGGCGACGGGGCATTCGTGCTTCCATCGGGATACACAATCAGATGAAAAACCGGCCGCTGCGCACCCAGGTAGCTGAGTCCGATCTTCGCCCCCAGCAGATCGATCACCTTCAGGTGCACCACCAGCTCATCCACGTGCAAAAAAGGCAGTTGCCCAGGTCGCTCTTTGCCATGAATCGTCAAATTCTCGGCCACAAACCCCATCTTCGCCAGTTGCCAGTGAAAGGCGCCCAGCTCAACCCGTCCGCCGGTCGTGCGCTCCAGTTGCGAAATCACCACCGTCCGCACGCGCTGCTCAAATTGCGGAGTCGTCGCATACCACAGCACCACGCTCACCAGGATGAGCAGCATCAGCACCACGCCCGCTCCAATAGCAGCCGCCAGCCGCCACCCGCGCAGCTTCAGCGGGCGCTTGCGCGGCGGCATTGAGGATTCTGGTACGGGAGGCGTCGTGCTCATTGCTGGCTGTCTCCCGCGTTCCTTGTGCTCTGTCCATATCCCGGTACCAGAATCTGCACGCTGCCTTCGGACTTCAGGCTCTTCAGCCAGTCACCAATCATGGAATTCACATGCTGCTCCAGCAGTAGTTGGCGAATGCGCCCCTTTACCGCATCGAGCTGCGGCGGATGCTGTCCGCGCTTTTCCATCGCCGGCGTCAGAGTCTTCTGGTAGTACTGATCAATTTGTTCCCTGGTGATGTGAATGCCCGCGCGAAAGCGCAAATCGATGAAGCGCTCAATCGCCATGCGCTGGCTCCATCTTGCTTCGGCCTCACCCTCGGTGATGCCGTGCTTCTTCAAAAAGAAGTCCCACCCCTGCTGGCTTCGGCAGCTATAGGGGCCGCAGTTCGTCATCGTGGCGCGCAGTTCTGCCAGTCCGCGCTGCGTCCACTTCTGTGACACAGTAGTCGGCTGGTCCTGCTCTTTCATCTGTTCGAGCACCAGCGTGCGCAAAATCAGGTGCTGCGCGGCCTGGTCCATCGTCTCCAGCCCGGCGGAGTTCCGCAGCGGCTCCAGCGCGGATAAGCGCCGCTCCTCATCCACATCGCTCTGCAGCAGTACCTGGCCGTTTACAATCGCGATCACCCGGTCCAGCACCACTACATTCCCCTTCGCCGCAGTCTGCTTCTCCGCACTGGCCACTGTTTGCGGCTTGGCCTGCGCGGGTGCGGCCATCTGCGCCTGCATGGTCGCAGGCCACAACATCGCCAACAGGCACACGGCTCCCAGAGTCTTCATCAAAACGCCTGCCCGATGCTGAAAAACACATTGAAGTGCGGAGCCTGACCGACGCTTGGGCAGATATTTGTCGGTGTCCCGTTTGCTCCCGTGCACGTCGAGTACGTGTACTCGATCGGATAGATCGGAGGATTCAGGTTATAGCTGAAGTCCAGACGCAGCGGCCCGATCGGCGTGTGATACCGCAGCCCCAAGCCCACCGCGTGCGAAAAATCATTGAAGCTGCAGGTGCCTGTCGGATTCGTGCTGGAGTGCCGCGTCACCTTCTCCTGAACGGCAAGACTGTCGTCGCGGCAGTTCTGGCTGTCTGGCTGGCGTACTCTGAAAAAGCTCGGCCAGATATCTGACGAGTTGTTAAAGACATTGCCCATGTCATGGAACAGCACAAAGCTCAGCGATGTTCCCACATAAGGCAAATGCGGAGGAGGCAGCCGCAGCTCCGTCTGGTTCACAAACAATCCGGCTCCGCCAATCGGGAATCCGGTCAGCGAGTCGCGCGGTCCCGCCTCATTCAGTCCAAACCCGCGCAGTGATTGTGCGCCGCCCGCATACAGCCGCTCCGGCAGCGGAATCTGTTCATACTGCCCCTGCCCAAATGCCCGCTCAAAGCCAAACACCGTGTTGCGCGCAATCGTGTACTTCTTGGCCCCAAAGGTGTAATAGCTGGAGTTGGTCCACTCAAACCGGTTGAAGTTTGCCTGCGACGCAAAGATGTTGTCGCTCATGAACTCCTGCACGCTGTTGTACCAGCCATGCTGCGCATTCAGCGGTTCCGGCCGCCGTGTGTCGTGCAGCCAGGTAAACTCCGGACCGCCCACGCGCACCGGCTCTGACAGCAGAGGAATCAGATTCGGCGCCACCTGCACGCTGTTCGCGTCTACCTTCACGCGCCGGTAAGTGAACTGGTAGATCATGGTATTCACGCGGTTCATATTCTGCGTCACTCTGAAGTTGCCCTCCAGCCGCGACGCCGTGTACGTCACCACATCCTGCGCGTTGCTATAGCCGCCGCCAAATGAATACGACCATCCCGAGTGTCCGAACAAATGCGGATGGTTATACGACAGTTCAAAAATCTGCTCCAGCGTGCCGTACTTCGTCTGCAGTGAAACCGACTGATCCGTGCCGAAAAGATTGATGCGTGAAACATCAAACTCCACCACCGGACTTACGCCAAATTTTCCATTCGGGCTGCATCCGCCGCTGTTATAGGTGTTCGGGTTCAGCCCAAGCTGAATCAGCGTCGCCGGGCTCGGACAGCTCGTGCTCGGTGTTCCCGTCTGCGCCTGCAGACCAAAACCGTACGTGACATTCCAGCGCTTGGCCTCTGTGAACTGGACCATCACATTCTTCTCCGGCTCATCGCCTTGCGGATTCTCCACCGACGTATGCACTTCATTGAACAGCGTCAGGTTATAGAGATTCCGTTCCGTATTCCGCAGAGCTGTCTGGTTCAACGGCTGGCCGGCCTTCACGAGAATCTCCGGCTGTACCGTATCCCGCTTCGTATAGTGCAGGCCCGTCACCAGCACTTGCCGCACAAACGTCTGGCTTCCTTCGGTGACATCCAGCGCAACATCCATCTCGTCCGGATGCGTCCCATCCGGCGTCTGCTTCACCCGCACCTGCGCGTGGTCAAAGCCGTGAGCCAGGTAATAGGTCAGCAGTGCATCGCGGTCATTCACCACTTCATTCGGGTTATACGGCTGATGCGAATGCGTCGCCAGCAGCGGCTCCAGCGTCTTGAGGGAGACCTTCTGGTTCCCGGCAATCATGATCGTGCCAAAGGTGTGCTGCTTGCCTTCTTTCACCTTGTAGTTCACATGCAGCTGCCCGATCTTTTTGTGATGCACCTCGCGATACGTCACCGAGGTCTGCGGAGTCACATTCACATCGGTAAAGCCGTTCATCTGGTACAGCGCTTCAATGGTCTGCGCATCGGCTTCGGTCAGCGCTTCGCTATAAATGCCGTGCCGTTCAAACAGGCTCTTCACATGCACGCCCAGCCGCGGCTCCAGAACTTCATTGCTGAAGTAGTGATTGCCGCTGATCGTGACACTGGCCACCTCGCTCCGCGGCCCCAGCTTCACGTGATACACAATCGTGGTAAGTTTCTGCCCAATCGTGCGCGTGTGAGTTACTTTTACGTTGAAGTAGCCCTTTCGCTGGTAATAGTCGTGAATGCGCTTGCTGCCTTCATTCAGCAGGTCTTCGTCAATGTCGCCTTCCTGATACACCGGCACCAGGTTTCTGATCTTCCCGTCGCTCAGGCTCACTCCATCCACTTTGATCTTGACCACGGCATTCTGATTCGCCAGAAAGTGGTAGTTCAAGTGATTCACAGGCGGCACGTATTTCTTTGACTCGAGCTTTAGCTCTGCTTCGAGGTGGCCTGTCTTCTGGTAGTGCTTCCTGAGTCCGCCGAGCGCGCGGCTCACGGTGTCCCGGGTTACTTTTTCTCCCTTGTGCAGCTTGGCCTTGTGCTCAAAGGTCTTGTGCGACATGCCGCTGTCGCCCTCAACCTTTACCTCGTCTACGCGGGCACGTTTGCCCAGTTCGATGTAAAAGTCCACATTGGTCAGTGCATTCGCGTCCGGCGGAGTGGTGCGCTCAAAAACCTTTCCCTCATAAAAGCCGTTCTGCTGCAACGCCTGCTTCAGGTCGCCCGAGGCATCCTGAAGCTTTGCCTGGTCAAAGGCCGTTCCCGGAATCAGCCCCGGCGCATAAGCAATCCGGTTGTGCAGCGTCATGTTCTTGATGCCGTGCACCTTCACCTGGCCTAGAAAAGTCGTAGGCTTTCCATCGAAAATCAGCGTTACCTGATTGCCGTGCCGCACGCCCTCCACCACAATATCTCTGTAAAGCCCCGTGGCAAACAGCCGCCGCAGGCTCGCCTGCACGTGGATAGGATTCAGCTTCGTATGCGCCTGTTGCGGCAGTTGTGAGGGCAGGGGAGCCAGCCGTTTGGGGCTCACCCCCTGAAACTCGATGCCGGAAACTTCCAGTCCCGCCCACTGCGCCAGCTTCGGCGTCGTTCCGGCCGGAACCGGCTCTACCCTGGCATTCACATGCCTCGCCACAGTCGCACTCACTGCAGGTCCAGCAGCCGTGGAAGCCCGCTTTGCCGTCGGCACTTGCGGCCGGGTTGTCTGGGCAGGGGCGGCCGGCTTCGTGGTCTGGCCCACGCCCGGCAGCGCGCAAGCCAGCACAAGCAGGACCATTCTCGCCAGTTGTTTGCGCATGCCGTGGGCCATCAGTGTTTTACAAAAATCCAAGCCATCCTCAGCCGAAAGTGTAAATGCGTTCAAAGACTCTGATGCGGCGAAAGATGCACCCGTCCTCTCCGGTTCCGCCCCGGCGATATTTCAGTCAATCCCTATACTAAATATCGATGCCTGATTCTTCTTCCACGTCTGCCGAGCGTTATTCCCGACAGGTCCTTTTTGCCGGCATTGGCCCCCACGGCCAGCAGCGCATTGCTGAGTCGCATGTCGCCCTCGTCGGGGTCGGAGCTACCGGAGCCGCCGCCGCCAGCCTGCTGGCCCGCGCCGGCGTCGGCCGCCTCACCCTGATTGATCGCGATTTTGTCGAAGAAAGCAATCTCCAGCGCCAGGTTCTCTTTGATGAGGCTGACGCCCGCGAAGCCCTGCCCAAGGCCGAGGCCGCTCGCCGCAAAATTGCGCTCTTCAATAGCCAGATTCAAGTGGAATCCCATGTCGCCGACCTCGCCCCAAGCAATATCCACGCGCTGCTCGGCGATGCCCAGCTCGTCCTCGACGCCACTGACAACTTTGAGACCCGCTACCTGCTCAACGACTACGCCATTGAGCAGCACAAGCCCTGGATCTACGCAGCCGCCGTCGGTGCCTACGCCGTCACCATGAATATTCTGCCCGGCCAGACCGCCTGCCTTGCCTGCATCTTTCCCGAGGCTCCCGGCGGCACCGTCGAAACCTGCGATACCGCCGGCATCCTCAACACCGCCGTCAACATGGCCGCTTCCATCGAGGTCGCTGAGGCGCTCAAGTTTCTCACCGGCCAGCCCGAGCGCATGCGGCGCAGTCTGCTTTCCATCGACCAGTGGACCAACGAGTGGTCCGAAGTCAAAACCGCCCGCCCCCATACCGGCTGCCAGGTCTGCGAAGCGCGCGACTTCCGCCACCTGCGCGGCGAGGGCCGCCCGCACATCACTCTCTGCGGCCGCAACTCCGTCCAGATTCACGAGCACGCCCGCCCCGTTGACTTCACCGAGCTGGCCGCCCGCCTTCGCCCTCACGGAGACGTCCGCAGCAACAGCATGCTCCTCCGCTTCCAGCGGGGCGAGCACACCCTCACCGTCTTTCAGGATGGCCGCGCCATCATCCAGGGAACCACCGACGTTGGCCTCGCCCGCAGCCTCTACGCCCGCTTCATCGGCTCCTGAATTCCGCTTCCGGCTGCCGGGCATCCTCTGCTATGCTCGTGGGCCATGGATCCCTACCACCTTTCGACGGGCGCGAGTTTTTTCATCTTCCTGATGTTGATGCTGATCGTTCTGGTGTCAGTCGTCATCACGATCATCCCCTACTGGAAGATCTTCACGAAGGCCGGCTTCTCCCCGTGGCTCTCGCTCCTCGTTCTGCTGCCGATCGCAAACATCGTCATCCTTTATGTGGTGGCATTCTCCGAGTGGAACATCCGTCCTGCCACGCCGTCCAGCATCCCTCCGTCGCCGATGCCCTGACGCCGAGACCGGGCTGTCTCCGGTCCATCCCTCCAGCGCATGAAGGGTACGGGCTTCAGCCCGTCCATCTCACACGGCCAAAGATTCCGGGCTTGAGCCCCTGAGGGAATTCTTCACCCACGACGCGTCATTCTGAGGGCAGCCGGGTGCCCCACATCTCAACGAGATGTGGGATCTCCTCCCCTGGAACGAAATGCGTCATTCTGAACCGCGCAGCGGTGAAGAATCCCGGCGATGCCAGAACAACCCACTGCATCCGGGAGTTCCTCCCACCATGCCAATCCAAAACGCCACACAAAGGCGCCGGAAGCGCCCTCCAAACCTGCCGGAAATTCCCCTCAAATCTGCTACTTTGAAAATAGAACCCCCTCAAAAAAGCGAAAAAATCGCTATTCTCTCGAAAAAATGTGATTTTCAATTCACATTCTCCCGGGAGCCAGGGAGATCTCTCTTGTGGTCCTGGTAACTGCAGAAAATAAATATACTGAGCGCTGCTCCAGTTTCGCACGCATCCGAGGTGCAGAAATCCATCCCCTTCGCCATCTCTCAATGTGGCAGGCAATTCACATTCTGTTGTCGAGTTCAAGTTGACTGAAAGAGTGGGCAAATTATAGAAAATAAAGGCTTTAACGTCACCCCGAACCCCGGCTGCCGGGCTCGCCAAAACACTTCTGCAACATGCCAACAATAGACGTGCAAATGTGATTCCATATTCACATTTGAGAGTGGGTCTGTCTATGGCTCTAAGTATATGAAAATAAAACAGCTATCCGCAATCTTGCATCTCGTGCGTGAGCCGTTCCATGCACAGCCTGGCCGGATAAACGAAAAAAAGAGCAAAATGTGATTCCGTATTCACATGTCTAAACTGGCGCTTTTCCACATTCTCGCCGCGCAAGTATTACTTTTGTTCCCGCTCCAGCTCTTTGCGCTCGTGGCGCACATGCATGCGGTGCCGCACGCTTGGCCAGAACTCCATGAAGAGGTTGTTCAGCATGTCGCCACCAATCGAGGTCACCCAGCTCTCCGCCACCACCCGGCCGTTGGCGCTCCGGGCCGGATAATACGCCGGCAGCAGCGCGCAGGCCAGCGCGTGTCCCAGTAGGTCTGAGGTGTTTACCGTCCGCCGCCCCTCATCTGTGTGAGTTACAAACGTCGCCCCGGCGGCATGCAGTCCGCGATGCCAGATGCTGCCCGTCGCCGCGCGGTAGTAGCGTGGATCCTCGCCCGTCACCAGCGGCATCGCCGAGGCCACAAAGAAGCGCATGCTGGCTTCGCGAATCGCCGCCGCTCCCAGCCGCTTGCCAAACGCTTCTGCGTTGGTGCCATACTTCGGATCGGCATTGGTGCCTACCCCGTAGAAGCCGGAGATCAGTGCGGGCAGCGCCGCCAGCGGGCGAAACTCCTGGTGCAGCCAGAAGTTCGCCTTCTCCTCGGTCGTCAGCTCCGGCGCTTTTTCGCCAGGGCTCACGTACTGCGACCACTTGGACCACGGGCTCGCCACCCACACTTTGCGCGGGGGTGGCGGCGCGCTCTGTTGTGCATTCGCAGCCGCCCGCGCAACGCGCGGCATCGGTGCATCGGGCAGGCCGGTACTCGCACGGGGAGCGCCAAAACAGGCAAGGGAAGTGGAAAGGAACGTGGCCCCTACGAGCACCGGCAAAAACCGCCCTGCTCGAAATCGAATCTTGATCAAAGAATTCCTCACCATTCTTCGTCGCGCAGCCGGATGAGTGCGCTGACAGCATTGCCGGTATTCCTCATTGAGAAGTCAGATTCGCCCATGGAGATGTATCCCGCGCGCGCAGTCAAAGTCGTGCTAGCGTTCCAATGGGAGTTCGCCATGCCCGTCAATCGCTCGGTACCGCCTTGCACCGTGATCCCTCTGGTCCTCTATCCAGATGTCCCGGCTGCCTGCGACTGGCTATGCGCAGCCTTCGGCTTCAGCGTCCGCCTGCGCATCGGCAACCACCGCATTCAAATGAAGGTCGGAGATGGCTGCCTCATCCTGGCCGAAGGTTCGGTTCCAGCCGAACAAGGGCAGCGAGTCATGATTCGCGTGGCCGATGCCGGAGCCCATTGCGAGCGGGCGCGGCGGCACGGTGCCGAGATCCTGCGCTCACCCGCGGACTACCCCTACGGCGAGCGCCAATACAGCGCACGCGACTTCGCCGGCCATCGTTGGGACTTCACCCAGACCATCGCCGATGTCGATCCTGTCACCTGGGGCGGCACGCCGGTCGATTTGTAGGAGCACGCCATGACCTCTCGGCAACGCCCCATCTCCATCCTTGTGGTGACCTGCGTGTATATGCTGGCCGGCGTTATCGGCTTCTTCTACCACCTGCACGATCTCTATCAGCCCGACTTCTATTCCATTGAGATCAGCGAGGCGTTCGCCGTCATTGCCGGCCTCTATCTTCTGCGGGGTTCCGACTGGGCTCGCTGGCTCGCCCTTGCCTGGATGGCCTTTCACGTCGCCATCAGCTATGACGACACACAAAAGCTGATCATCCACGCCTGCATCTTTGTCCTGATTGCGTGGCTTCTTTTTCGCCCGGGAGTGCGCCACTACTTCCGCGGAACCCCTGCATAGCTCCGACGCAGGCGCCAAAGCAAAAGCCCCGGAATCCTCCGAGGCTTTTCCCTGTGCAGCGCTTGCCTTGAGACTTAGAACTGGTTCCAGAGGAACTGGTTGTAAATCTCATGGTGGAACTGGACCTCGGCGGCCTTCACATAGGTGCCGAGCAGGCGCGCGCAGCGGTCAGCCGAGGCCTGCTTCAGGTCGCCATAGCGGGCCTTCACATCCGCGCCCAGCAGCTTGGTGGTCCACTCTGCGTTGCGGAAGTTCTCAAGCGCCGTATAGATGTTGTCCGGCAGGTAGCGCTCGGCCTGGCGCAGGTTGGCAATCTTGGCGGTCTCGCCGTGCAGGCCAGACTTGAAGATCGAGTAAAGCACCAGGTAGGGATTCGAGTCCGGGGCCACCGAGCGAACCTCAACGCGCGAGCTCTTCTCGTTGCCGATCGGAATGCGCACCATCGAGCCGCGATCCACCGCCGAAGCCTTGATCTGGTTCGGAGCTTCAAAGTGCGGGTCGAGGCGGCGGTATGAGTTCACGCTCGAGTTCAGCAGCAGGCAGATGTCGTTGCCATGCGTCAGCACGCGATCCACAAACTCCCACGCAAAGCCCGACAGCTTCTCTTCGCCCTTCGGGTCCCAGAAGAGGTTCTTGCCGCCCTTGCTGATGGAGATGTTCGTGTGCATGCCGCTGCCGTTCACACCCACCACCGGCTTCGGCAGGAACGAGGCCGTCAGGCCCATGCCCGTCGCCACCTGGCGGCAGATCAGCTTGTAGAGCTGAATCTGGTCAGCCGCCGCAACCACTTCGCCGTAGCCGTAGTTGATCTCAAACTGTGAGGGAGCCACCTCGGGGTGGTCCTTCTCATTCTCAAAGCCCATCGCGCGCAGCACTTCGGCCGTGGTGTCGATAAAGCTCCGCAGCGGATCGCCCGGCAGCGAGTGGTAGTAGCCGCCCGTATTCACGTAGTCGAAGCGGCCCGTCTCGGGGAACTTCCGCTCCGCATCCACGCCAGCAAACAGAAAGCCCTCAATCTCGTTGGCCGCATTGAGCGTGTAGCCTTCCTTCTCGTGCAGCTCATTGGCCAGCGACTTCAGCACGCCGCGCATGTCGCCGGAATAGGCTGTGCCGTTTTTGTCGATCACTTCGCCAAACACCAGCACCTTGCCGGGCCCAAAAATGTCCGCCGGTCCGAGGTAAAAGGCGCTCCAGTCAATGGCCAGGCGCAGATCGCTCTCGCGCTGCGCCGTAAAGCCGCGAATCGAGGAGCCGTCAAAGGTCAGGTTGTCAAAGCTCTTCACAAGAAACTTCTTGTCGTAATCGAGCATGTGCAGACGGCCTTCCAGATCGCTGAAAAGCAACGTCACAGCCTTGATGCCTTTGTTGTCGGTCAGAAACTTCAGCCGTTCTTCCTGAATCTTGTCGGCGGCGACCCGGTTCTTGCACTCTTGCTTGGCCTTCAGGTTCAGCTCTTCCAGTTCTTCATAGGGCAGGGCCAGAAAATTACGGAGTTCAGTGGACATGCATCTCCTCGAGTTCAGTCTTGAATGCACGTCTGCCCACCCTGTAAATCCGCCGGGCCAATATGAATGTGGAGTGAAGGGTGGAAGACGATCTGGCAACAGAGTAACGCGAATCCTCCTCGCCGTGGGGTAGGAAAATGGATTTTCCCGGCAAAGGGCTTAGGCCCGGCCGTCTGCCCCATTGGAGCTATTACCGCCGGGCCATCTCCTACAACTTTCGGGACGTTGTTTGCCGCGTCCTCACGGCCTAAGCTCTCAGCAAGGTGGCTTTCCGCAGCCGCAAGGAATCTTGATGACACACCCTTTTACGCGACCATGGACGGCAGCCGAACGCGGCGCAGCAGCCGATCTGACGCTCAACCTCTGCCAGGAAGAGATGACGCTGCTTATCTGCCTGCTCGAGCAGACCTCGATCGAGAATTCCACCCTGCAATCGCCCGAGGCCCAGATGGTTCGGGAACTGCTCTCGCACCTTGAGGCCAAGCTCTACGCCATGCTGGCCACCTCTGATCAAGCCGGTTCGCGTCCGGTCCTCAGGCTGCCAGGCCACCTGAGCATTGTTCGCACAGCATAAGTCTGTATTCGCCCGCCCCACATTTCTTCTATGCTCGGGATTGTGCCCGCGCACCGTATCGAGTCGATCGTTCTCAAGTCCTGGCCCCTGCATGAGGCCGACCTCGTCGTGTCGCTCTTCACGCGCGAAGCCGGCAAGATCAAGGGCATCGCCAAGTCCGGCGCCAAGTCGCGCCGCCGCTTCGGGGGCGCGCTCGAACCCATGACGCACGTACTCGCCAGCTATGTGGAGAAGCCCCGGCAGGAGCTGGTGCGCCTCGACGCCTGCGAGATCGTCACCTCGCCGCTCTCTGACCCCATGGACTATGCCCGCGCCGCCGCCCTGGCCTTCTACACCGAGGTGCTCGAAGAGGCTCTGCCCGATCATGACCCGCAGGAGGTCATCTTCCGCCTCGTTCTCTCCGTGCTGGCCCATACCCGGCAGGGGACCATCTGGATGCCGGTGACCTACTTCGCCCTGTGGATGCCCCGCCTGCTCGGCTGGCTGCCCGATCTGAGCCACTGCGTGGTCTGCGACGAACCCCTGCCCGGGCGCGCCGCTTTTTTTCATTCTGAGGTGGATGGCCTGCTCTGCGAAACGCATCGCCGCCCGGGCGCGCGCATTCTCTCTGCCGACAGCCTCGCCGTCGCGCAGCAGTTCTTCCGCAAGCCGGTCGCCGCGTTTGCGCCTGCGGCGGAGCTGCCCCCTTGGCCGCCGGCCCGCGCCGCGGACCTGCGCCGCTTCGCGCTCATCACGCTCGAACGCCACCTCGAACGCCGTCTGCACTCCGCCGATGTCCTGCGCCGGTTAGGAGGCTGATGCCGCCCGGCCCGGCACTTCGGCGCGAACTCTGTAAAATCAAAAGCAATCTATATCCCAGTCGATGGAGAGACGGAACCCGCGTGGCCTCTGCCCCTAAGAATCACTCCCAATCGAAGCCTCTGACCTTTCAAGAGGTGCTTTTCCGCCTGCAAAGCTACTGGGCCGAGCGCGGATGCGTGCTGCAGCAGCCCTATGACGTGGAAGTGGGCGCGGGCACCATGTCGCCCGATACCTTTTTGCGCGTGCTGGGCCCCGAGCCCATCAACATTGCCTATGCGCAGCCCTCGCGGCGGCCCGCCGACGGGCGCTATGGGGGAAACCCCAACCGCCTCTACAAGCACACGCAGTTGCAGGTCATTCTGAAGCCGCCACCGGCCGACATTCAGGACCTGTACCTGAAGTCGCTCGAAGCTATCGGCATTGACCTGCGCGAGCACGACATCAAGTTTGAAGAGGACAACTGGGAGTGGCCCGTTGGCGGCGCCTGGGGCGTCGGCTGGCAGGTGATGCTCGACGGCCTCGAGATCACGCAGTTCACCTACTTTCAGCAGTGCGGCGGCATGGATCTCGACCCCATCTCGGGCGAAATTACCTACGGCCTTGAACGCCTCTGCGCCTTTCTGCAGGATGTGGACTCCATCTATGACATCGTGTGGGCGCGCGACCCGCGCAACGGGCGCGAAGTGACCTACGGCGAGATTCGCCTGCAGGAGGAACTGCAGCTCTCGGTCTACAACTTTGAAGCCGCCGACATCGGCAAGCTGTGGGAGCACCTGCGCCTCTATGAGGCCGAGTGCCAGGCGCTGCTCGCGAACTTTCACGAGAGCTTTTCGCCCAAAGCCGAGAAGAAGGCCGAGCGCCACGAGAAGATTCACGAGCGCGTGGTGCATGATGGTGCGGGCCTGCCTGCCAGCGAAGACGTGGCGCAGTCGCTGCGGCGTTTTCCGGTGCTGGGCGCCTATGAGCTGTGCCTGAAGTGCTCGCACCTCTTCAACCTGCTGGATGCGCGCGGCGCTATCTCCGTCACCGAACGCGTGGCCGTGATGGCCCGCATTCGCAACATGGTGGTGGGCGTGGCCAAGGCATACCGGCAGCAGAGTGTGGGCCTCTCCGCATAAACGATTTCGAGCGAAAAAGAAGAGAGCAAATGGCAGATTTTTTATTTGAGATCGGACTGGAAGAGATTCCCGCGCGCATGATTGCCGCCGCCGAGAGCGAGCTGGCGCGCCGCGTTGCAGAGCTGTTGCAGCGTGAAAATTTGCTGGCCGAGGGCCACGCGGTCACCCGCTACTCCACGCCCCGCCGCCTGGCCGTGCTGGTCACTGGCGTCAAGGCCGCGCAGTCTGACCGCGAGGAGCAATTGACCGGCCCGGCCTGGAGCATCGCCTTCAAAGAAGGCCAGCCCACCCCCGCCGCGCAGGCCTTTGCAAAGAAGGCAGGCGTTGAAGTCGCCGCGCTGCAGAAGGTCACCACGCCCAAGGGCGAGTATGTCGGGGCCAGCAGCGTGCGCAAGGGCCGCGCGGCGAGCGAGATTTTGCTCGAAGCCCTGCCCAAAGAAATCGCGGCGATCTACTGGCCCAAAAACATGTACTGGCGAGCGGGCAAGCCCGAGCGTTTTGTGCGCCCTGTGCAGTGGATGGTCGCGCTGCTCGGCGAGCAGGTCATTCCGGTGGAGTTTGCGGGCATCACCGCCGCCAACGTGACGTATGGCCATCGCATTCTGCATGGCGATGCGCCCGTCACCATCTCCGCGCCAGCGGAGTATGCCGCCACCCTCGAGGCCGCCAAAGTGCAGGCCGACGTAGAGGCGCGGCGGCACAGGATTCGCAAGGCTCTCGACCATGTCACGCGAACCGTTCCCGGTGCGCGCTGGCGTGAAAACGAGGCGCTGGTGGACGCCGTCACGCACCTGACCGAATGGCCCTCCGTGCTATTGGGCAGCTTTGAGACCGAGTTTCTGGCGCTGCCCGAAGAGGTGCTGGTCACAGTGATGCGCGACCACCAGAAGTACTTCGCTGTCGAAGACGCGTCCGGCCAACTCGCGCCGCACTTCCTGACCGTGCTCAACACCGAACCGTCAGAGCAGGCGGCTGCCATCATTCGCCACGGCAATGAGCGCGTGTTGCGCGCCCGCTTCAACGACGCGCGCTTCTTCTGGACCGTCGATCAGAAGATCTCGCTTGCCAACCGCTTGGAGATGCTCCAGTCCGTCACCTTCCATAAGGAACTGGGCAGCTATCACCAGAAGACGCACACCACCCGCGAGATTGCCGTGAAGCTCTCCGCGCAGGTGCGCCACGCCGGCACATCAGTCGATGAGGCTGCGCTGTTGCGCGCCGTCGAGCTGGCGAAGACCGATCTGACCACCGAGCTGGTCAAGGAGTTCACCGAACTGCAGGGCATCGTCGGTGGCCTCTACGCTCGCGCCCAGGGCGAAGGCGAGGCGGTGGCGCAGGCCATCTATTGGCAGTACTCTCCAGCTTCCATGGACGATCCCGTTCCGCCCACGCTCGAAGGGCAACTGCTCGGCCTCGCCGACCGCATCGGCACCATTGTGGAGATGTTTGCCATCGGGCTTGAACCGACCGGCTCCAAAGACCCGTTCGCCTTGCGCCGCGCGGCCAACGCCGTCGTGAAGATTCTGGCGGAAGGGAAGTTGCCGGTCACGCTCGACCGGCTGGTGAACGCTGCGGAGGAGTCCTCTAAAGTGGAGAACGCCGCCGCAAGCCGCGAAAAGGTCATGGTCTTCCTCAAGGAACGGCTGGAGTTTTATTTGCGAGAGGTGCTCGGCTATCGCTACGACGTCGTGAATGCGGTGCTCGCCGCCGGAGCGCATGATGTCGTTGACACCATCGCCCGCGCCGAAGCGCTGAGCGCCGTGCGCGGCTCGGAGGATTTCGCCGCCATTGCCGCTGCCTTCAAGCGCAGCAAAAACATTCTGCGCCAGGCCGCTGAAAAAGCGGGTGTGGCAGAGAGAGAGCTGTCCGCGGATGTGGATGCAGCCTTGCTCCCGGAGCCGGCTGAGAAGCAGTTGCACGAGGCCGCTGCGAAGCTGGCACCTGTGGTTGAAGAACTGCGCGCGAAGAACGACTATCGCGCGGCGCTCGAACAGATCGCCACGCTGCGCCCGCAGGTTGATGTCTTCTTTGACAAGGTCATGGTCATGGTCGAGGACGACTCGCTGCGGCGCAATCGTCTGGCGCTCATTCAATATGTGCTGCGCAGTTTCTCTTCCATCGCCGACTTCTCTGAGATTGTCGCAAATTAACCGCAACAGGAGCGCATCATGGCCCTTGTGTTCACGACCTCGTATCTGGATGACTCGATGGAGCTGATGCGCTACTACAAGCGCAATGCCGAGCGCGCCATGGAGCAGGTAGCCGACGAGCATCTCTTCATTGCGCTCGGTGAGGAGTCGAACTCCATCGCCATCATCGTGAAGCACATGGTGGGCAACATGCGCTCGCGCTGGGTTGACTTTCTTACCAGCGACGGCGAGAAGCCGAACCGCAATCGCGACAGCGAATTTGTCGATCCTCCGGCCACGCGCAAGGCGCTCATGGCGCAGTGGGAAGAAGGCTGGGCCTGCATGTTTGCCGCGCTCGAGCCGCTGCACGAGGACGACCTGAGCCGTCAGATCACCATTCGCGGCGAGGCCCACTCGGTGCTGCAGGCCATCAATCGCCAACTGGCGCACTATCCGTATCACGTCGGCCAGATTGTGCTGCTCGCGAAATACTTCGCCGGCGATCAGTGGAAGGCCCTGACGGTGCCGCGCAACCACTCGGCGGAATACACCCAGCGCGTGCAGGCAGGCGAAATCAGCCAGCGGTAGCTGCCGCCGCATCCTAATCCGCAGGAGCTGTGCCATGTCTGAAAAGCTCTGGACCGCTGTCGAAGAGTACGTCGATAGTCTCCTGATTCCATCTGACCCCGTGCTCGATGCAGCGCGCGATGCCAGCGAAGATGCTGGGCTGCCCTCCATCGCGGTCTCGCCTAGCCAGGGCAGATTGTTGTACTTGCTCGCGTGCATGGTGAGCGCGAAGCGCATTCTGGAGATTGGCACCCTGGGCGGCTACAGCACCATCTGCATGGCCCGCGCGCTGCCCGCCGATGGCAGGTTGGTCACCCTGGAGTTTTCGCCCCAGCACTTTGAAGTAGCGCTCGCCAACATCGAATATGCCGGGCTCTCTGACCGTGTAGACCAGCGTCTCGGGCCTGCGCTTGAAACCTTGCCCGCGCTGGAAGCCGAGGGGCTTGGTCCATTTGATTTCGCCTTTATCGATGCGGATAAGCAGAACTGCGCGCCCTATTTTGAGTGGGCACTGCGCCTCTCGCGACCGGGCACCGTCATTGTGGTGGATAACGTGATTCGCGAAGGGGAAGTGATCGATGCCCGCACTCGGGACAAGCAGGTGCAGGGCATTCGCCGCTTCTTTGAAGCCGTCGCCGCCGAGCCGCGCGTCACCGCCACCACGCAGCAGACCGTGGGTAGCAAAGGCTATGACGGCTTCACATTGATTCGCGTGAACAGCTAAGGAACGAGCACGGCGGCGCCATTGATCTCATCGTGCTCCACGGCGGCGAGCGCTTCGTTGGCTTGTTCGAGTGAAAAGATGCGCGTCTTCGGTTGAATGCCGATCTCCAGCGCCAGCGCCAGAAAGTCCTTCGCATCCTGGCGGGTCATATTGGCCACGCTGCGCAACTGACGCTCGCCCCACAAAAGCGAGTCGTAATCAAACTCCGGAATGCGATCAAGATGAATCGCATTGATCGCCACAATGCCGCCCTTGCGCAGCGCGGCCAGCGCCGCGATGACCACTTCGCCCACGGGCGCGAAGGTCACCGCGCTGTCGAGCAGTTCCGGCGGCTTCGCTGTCGCATCGCCGACCCACGTGGCACCCAGATCACGCGCGAGTTGCTGGTGCTCCGCGCCACGCGTGGCCACATACACCTCGCAGCCCCAGTGGTGCAGCACCTCGATCGCAAGATGCGCGGAAGCCCCGAATCCATAGAGCCCGACCCGGTCGCCCGGCTGGACCTCGGCCACACGCAGGCTGCGAAACCCGATGATGCCGGCACAGAGCAGCGGGGCAAGCGAGGCAGCCGAGCGGTCTTCCGGCAGCAGATAGCAGAAGCTGGCCCGCGCCACCGCATATTCGGCATAGCCGCCATGCACCGAGTAGCCGGTGAATACCGGATGGTCGCAGAGATTCTCCGCACCCTTGCGACAGAGCAGGCAATCGCCGTCCACGCCACCCATCCATGAGACGCCGACACGCGCCTTCACCTTGAGATGATTGACGCCCTTGCCCAGCCGCTCCACGCGGCCCACGATCTGATGGCCGGGAATGATCGCCTCCCGCTGCGGCTTCAGGTCGCCGGAAGCAATGTGCAGGTCGGTGCGGCAGACGCCGCAAGCCTCCACGTGGAGCAGCACTTCCTCCGGACCCGGCTCGGGAATGGGAACATCTTCAAGACGCAGAGGACGGCTGCCAGCGGTACCAGGTTGATGCAAAACGGCTGCGCGCATGATTGTTTAGATGGCCATTGCGGCTGGGGCGTCATGAATCGAGAGCAGATTTCCAAAGGGATCGCGAAACCAGCCCACAGGGCTGACGCCCGGCGCACGCCAAAGTCCATGCTCATCCTGAGCGAGTGCGTGAGCGTCAGCCCGAGAGTGTCGCGATAAAAATTGCGCGCCAGATTAGCATCGAGAACAGTAAGAAACGCGGCCAGTCTGCTGGAGCAAAGCATTTTGCGCCTCGCCGTTGCGCTCGCAGTATAGCCACCGGCCGCCGGGGTATGCAGTGTAAACTTCAGGTGTGGCCCTGTAGCTCAGGTGGATAGAGCGACGGTTTCCTAAACCGCAGGTCGGAAGTTCGAATCTTCCCAGGGTCACCAGCTTTCTGTGCTCTGCTCTTTACGGCATCGAGCAATGAAAAATCCCCCTTCGTGCGAAGGGGGATTTTTAGCTTCCAGCCTCGGTTACTGCTGCTGGTTGTTGTTTTGGGCCGGGAGCAGTTGCGGAGTGGTTGCCGGCTTCGGAATGATCTGCTGGCCGTCCTGATTCAGATAGACCGGCACCGCCGCAGGTGACTGCACCTTGAAGTCGAGCCGCTGCTCTGGCTGCAGCACAATCTCCTGTCCGCGGCGAATATTGGTGCCCGCGCCCAGCGCTCCGCCTGAGAGTGCGCCGATGGCCGCGCCTTCACCGCCGCCGGCCAGCGCGCCGATGATTGCGCCCAACGCCGCACCGCCCCCAGCCTTCACAGCGGTATTTTTACCGCGTCCCTTGCCTTCACTGGAAAGCGGATCGGTGATCAGACCCATCTGCTGTTGGCCCTGTGGCGTATTCAGGGTAAAGCTGATCAGCTCCAGCGACAGCTCAGGGTAGCCGGCAAAGCGGCCGGCCGCCTTGGCGCTGATCACGCGGCCCACAAACACGGTTCCGCGAGGAATCAGCACATAGCCTTTGTGCGTAATGTCAGACAGCAGCGTGGCGTGAAACGGGTCGTTCGCTTGCGCCGTCTTGGTGTTGATCTGCTCCACCAGGCGCACCGGCAGTACCGTTCCCGCCGGAACATTCAGGCTCCGCATGCTTGCAAACTGATCGCTCGCAGTTGCCTGGTTCTGATTCTGGTCCTGCGCCGGGGACGGTGGTGGAGGCGTGCTCGGCTCTGATGCCGTTGGTTGCGGCTCTGAGCCGGCTGGCACCACGTTCAGGTTATTCAGAACCGTCTTGACACCGTTGATGTTGGCAATCTCTGTCGAGGCCAGTACCTTGGCGGCATAGCTGGTCACATTGCCGGTGAGTGTGACCACCCCATGCGAAACCGAGGGAATAATGGTCATGCCGTTAAAGGCGGGTTCGGTGGCGAGCGTGCGGCTCACTTGAATCAGAACCTGGTGATCCGTGGGCCGGTGAGTCTGTGCATGAACCGCCATCGGCACAAAGGCGGCACACAAAGCAAAAGCACGAAGCGAGCGAAGCATAATTGCACCTCAACTCTCTGATTCTAGACGAGCACTCGTCGTCGCGAAAAAGTTGCGCCCGCCCCGAAATGCGTCACCGCGTTGTCATCTTTGGCCTCGCCGGAATCACGGTCCAGATGGCTGGATCTTCAAGCCCAAGCACCCACGAGCAGATGCCCCACACACCATGCTGGCTGGCCAGATCATAGCGCGCGGCAAAGGTGCGCTGATCGGTGTAAAAGACCCACTCGCGCATCTGGTCGCGATAAAACCAGAAGTCTGTCGCATGATCCACCGGGTCCCACTCCTGATGGCCGTGATAGGTGCGCAAAAGAAAGAGCGCATTCGGCCCCGAGATGGAACTGGCCGTCGGGTGCGGCGAAGCATGCTCGCTGCCGAAGCCAGGATCACCTGTATACCAGTGATAGCCGTACAGCGGAATGCCGAGCGCAAGCTTGCTCTTCGGCACGAATTGCAGGGCGTAGTTCAGGTTTTCAATGGTCCATTGCCATCCTGCGACCGGTCCGGGAACCGTCCACTTGGTGTGCTGGTCATAAGTCATCAGGCAGATCAGGTCCGCCGATTGCGCCAGCGCCTTCAGGTCATACGCGCCGCGCCAGTTGGTAAACATCCAGCGCGAAAAATTTGTCTCGCCCGGGTGTCCCGGAGCGTTGGGCACGGTGGCAATTTCCAGTTGAAGCCCGGCGCGGTGCATGGCCTCTGCTGTGTTTTTCACCATTGCCGAGAGGGCATTGCGGTCTGTCCACGAAATATCTTCAAAGTCGATTTGAAAACCGGCATAGCCATTCTTTCGGGCGGCGCGGAGCATGCCCGCATTCATGACGGCCTGCGCCGCAGGCGAATGCAGCAAGGCATGCAGCCACTTCTGGTTGCTGAGTGCCAGTAGCGGAATCACCGGTATTCCCGCAGCCCTGGCATCGCGCAGCACCACGGGATCGGGCTCCCCCGCGACCAGTCCTGTCGCGTCCACCTGGTACCAGGCAGGCACAAGAATATCTATCTGGCTCTTGTGCGCCTCAAAACTCTCAACCGAGGCGCGGCTGCGCAGCAGATAAAAGAGCGAATGCGTGCGAGCCTGCGCCGCCAGAGGCGTCAGCAAGCCCATCAGGATTACCAGGATCAGAACAGGAAAGCGCTTCATCAAAGTCCTTTGCCGGGAGGAATGAAAGCCATCATATCTCTCGGAGGAGTTCGCTGAACAATCAACTAAAAGACAATGCGCAGAGGTGTGAGAATCAAAACAATAAGGGGAGAAAAGATCCGATTCAATGTCCTAACTCGCGAAGAAATTGGTTTAGCACTTTCAGGGTGCTTTGTGCGCAGAGGTTGACCTGGGTCTTTGAGCAGGCCTGCATGTCCTGCAGCATGAAATTGCGATTGCCCAGCAGGACAACCACTGACAGAACCGAGTACTGCCCCGCAGTGGTCGGAGAGGGATCCATGGACATGATGCTGAGGTGCCAATAGCTCTTTGTTACATTGCCTTGGGAATCAGTGATCGCGGCCTTTGGCGCAAGCGTAAACTTGCCGCTGTTGGCGATCGCCTGCGGAAGCGCCTTCGCATAAGCTGCCCCGACCGGATCAGTGCATTGGCAATCAAATGCCAGTGGCATGAGCGCGCTGCTCACCTGGCTATGCTGCGCGAACGCATATCCGGTCCAGAGCATCAGCATCAGGGCAAACACAATGATCCAGCGAAGCGTGTTGACCCCTATCCCATCTGTCATTGGACTGTGCCTTCATCCTTCAGCGCCTTCTCGATCGCCTTTTCCGCAAGCGGAGCCATGATGGCGAAACCCTTCGCATTTGGATGAACGCCGTCAAACGAGATGCCCGGCTTCATCGCGCCGTTGGGTAGAGCCAGCGCGTCGTAGTAGTCGAGATAAACGAATCCGTTCTGCTTGCAATACTGCCGCAGCCATTCATTCACCTCATGAATGCGCTCTACCGGGTCAATGCCGGGCTGCCAGGGGTAGGCCGCAGCCGGAGTGATGGAAGCAAAAATCACCTTGATGTGATTGGCTTCTGCAATCTCAGCCATGGATCGGTAGTTGTTCTCGATCATGTTGTTGGTGGTGGGCCCGGTGTTGCCCGCAATGTCATTCGTGCCGGCAAGAATCAGCACGACGGCCGGGTGCAGATTCACCACGTCCTGTTGAAAGCGGATGAGCATCTGTGGCGTCGTCTGGCCGCTGATACCGCGATTCACATAAGGCTTACCCGGAAAGAATTCACCCGTGCCCTTCATGCGTCCCCAGATGTCGGTGATGGAGTCGCCCATGAACACCACCCGCGACACGCCGGCTGCGGCAGGAGGTAATTCCGCGTCGGCCTTGCGGTAGCGCGCCAGATCGGGCCAATCCTGCAGCGTCTTTTTCATTTTGGCGAACTCCTGCGGATTGCAGGGCGCGGCAGCCGTGGTGGCGGTCGTCGATTGCGGAGTGCTTGCGGCGAGCGAGGGCGCACAGCAGATGGAAGCCATTACAGAGAGCAGGGCAATTTTCGTCAGCATGCGGCAAATCCTCCGGTATAAGCAGCCACTATGTGGCTGAAACTGAATGTGCAAGTTGCATCCTTTTTACAGAATTCGCGGCCGCTCGTGCCACTCTGCCCATGATTATGGCGGGCATTACGGCGCGGCGGTTTCTGTTGCCGCTTTCCGGCTTGTAGTGACATCCAACATGGGAAGGTTTACAAAGGAAAGCGGATGGAAACTCAACACTCAGACGCATTAGTATTCTTCGGCGCAACGGGCGATCTGGCCTACAAGCAGATTTTTCCCGCATTGCAGAGACTGGCCAAACGTGACCGGCTGGTGGGGCCGGTCATCGGCGTGGCCAAGGCCGGCTGGAACCTCGATCAACTCAAGGCACGCGCCAAAGACAGCGTGGAAAAGCATGGCGGCATCGATCCAGAGGGGCTGCCCAAGCTGCTGGACCGCATGAAATATATAGATGGCGACTACGCCGATCCTGAAACCTTTCGCCAGGTGCGGGCTGCGCTCGGAGGCGCAAAATCTCCGCTCCATTATCTTGCGATTCCTCCCAGCCTCTTCGCGGTCGTGATTCAACATCTCAAGGAGTCTGGCTGCGCCGAGGGTGCGCGCGTCGTGATCGAGAAGCCCTTCGGCCATGACAGGCAATCGGCCGTCGCTCTCAACGAAAAAATTCATCAGTACTTCGCTGAAGAAAATATCTACCGCATCGATCACTACCTCGGCAAAAATGCGGTGCAGAATCTCATCTTCTTCCGCTTCGCCAACTCGATTCTTGATCCGGTCTGGAACCGCCAGTACGTCGAGTCGGTGCAGATCACCATGGCCGAACAATTTGGCATTCAGGGCCGCGGCGCGTTCTACGACGGCGTGGGAGCCATTCGCGACGTGGTGCAAAACCACCTCATGCAGTTGTTGAGCAATATCGCGATGGAGCCGCCTCCGTGCCCCGACGTGGAAGCGCTGCGTGATGAGCGCGCCAAGGTGCTCAAGAGCGTGCAGCCTATTCGCCCTGAGGATGTGGTGCTGGGCCAGTTCGAGGGCTATCACGATGAGCCGGGCGTCAAGCAGCAATCCAATGTGGAGACCTTTGCCGCACTACGCGTGCATGTAAATTCCTGGCGCTGGCGTGATGTGCCGTTCCTCATTCGCACGGGTAAAAATCTGCCCATTACAGCGACCGAAATCACCGCCAAGCTGCGTCAGACGCCGCCGGTTTTCTCAGAGACGGTGACACCGCAGAACTACGTGCGTTTTCGCCTCAGCCCCAAGCCGGAAGTCGCCATCGGCGCTTCCATCAAAGAAGCCGGCGAGCGCCTGCGCGGCTGCATGACCGAGTTGAACGCCGAGCAGCAGTGCGGCGAACTCGACCTGCTCCCGTACGAGGAACTGCTCGACGACGCGGCCTGTGGCAATCCAGTCTGGTTTGCGCGTGAGGATTATGTGGAGCGCTCCTGGGAACTGCTGGACGACGTTCTGCAACACCGGCCGCAGGTGCATGGCTACAAGCCGGGAACCTGGGGACCCACGGAGGCAGATCGCCTGGCCGAGGATATCGGCGGATGGTTAAACCCGCGCTAGCTTCTTAGCCTGGAGCAGAAAGCCGGAGACCGGATGCAGTTACGCATACTGACTCCGGCTTCTGCCTGAGTGCCTCTCGCGGGCTTTTTGCGGCGGTCAAAAGTTTTGACACCGTGTTACGGCAAGGTTATAAAAAGAGATTCCGGTGCTACCCGGAAGCTTCTGCGGAAGGCCGGCTCCACGCCCTTCTGCTCCGTAGTTATTCGTAAACGCTTTGGGATGTTCGGGAAGGCGGTGAAAATCCGCCACTGCCCCGCAACTGTAAGCGCGTTCGTTTGCTCTCTGCGTCTGTTAATGGCAGAGGCACACAGAGGTTCGGGCGAGGAATGCCACTGGAGCCGTTGCTCCGGGAAGGTGATTCCACGATGCCGTCCGGCTTCCATTCCATGAGGAATGAGCGTGCAAGTCAGGAGACCGGTCCCATGCGCCTTTTTCACCGCGTTCCGAGGGGAACGGAGGACACTATGGCTCATGCTTTTAGCCGTGCGGCTCGCCGGCTTGCTGTCTATCTCTGCGCATCTTCTCTCGCCTTGCTCGCACCTTGCGCCGCCCGCGCCGTCACGGTGCACGGCACCATTACCGATCCGGTGGGCGAGGTCATTCCCAACGCCATCGTCACGCTCATGCACAACGGCCATGTCGTCAAGGTGACCCGCTCGCATGCTGACGGCAGCTACGAACTCATCAGCGGTCTCAGTGGCCGGTTTTATGTGCTGGCAACAGGGAACTCGTTTCGCCAGATCACTACGCAGAGCTTTTTTGCGGGCAAGCTCGACGACGTGGTGCAGAACGTCACGCTGGAGCCGGCCTGGGTGCGTCAGCAGGTGATCGTCACCGCCACTGGAAACCCCACGCCCCAGGCGCAGGTTTCCGCTCCTGTGAGCGCGCTTGGCTTTACCGACTTTAAAAATCGCGCCGGCATGGTGGATGCTCTGCGCCAGTTGCCGGGGCTCAATGTGGTGCAGTCAGGCGAGCGCGGCGCCATCACCTCGGTTTTCATTCATGGCGGTAACTCCAACGCCAATCGCGTCATCCTCGATGGCGTGCCCATTGAAGACATCGGGGGCCAGTTTGACTATTCCATGCTCGCCACTACGGGCATTGATCACGTGGAGGCCTATCGCGGGCCAGACAGCGTGCTGTATGGTGCCGATGCCGCAGCCGGTGTCATTGCATTCACCACGCCGCAGGGCAGCACGCCCTTTCCCAGCCTGCTCTATGAGGGCGACGGCGGCAATTTCGGCACCTACCGCAATCAGGTGCAACTGGGCGGCACGCGCAACAACCTTGACTACTACACGGCGTTCAGCGACTTGCAGACGCAGAACTCCATTCCGAACGATGAGTATCACCTGATCACTTCGGTCGCCAATCTTGGCTATGACCTCAGCGCCAACACCGGCCTGCGCGTCATCGTGCACCAGATCAATCGCGCGACCGATCTGCCCGGCACCTATGCGTTCTTTGGCCTCTCAAACGACGGCAAAGAGTCCGATCAGGACACCTTTCTTTCCAGCACGTTGACCCACTCCTTTAACAGTGCCTGGACCGGCCTGGTCCGCTACGGCCTCGTGCGCAAGCGTGAGGAGTCAGAGGTCTTCTATCCGGCAGGCAATCTCACGCCTGACTTTGAGGGCAGCGACTACTACGGCAACATTGTCACGATCCGCGGCGCGAACGGGTACTCCGTCACCGGACAAGCCATCATGAACTACTCGCCCGCCAATTACGGCGTATATCCCAACGTGATAGATAACGCCAATTTGCGCGACGATCTCTACGCACAGACGAACTATACCGTCAGCCCGGCGCTGGTCTTCACCGGCAGCTTTCGCTTTGAAGATGAGCGCGGCTCAGAGTACTCTCAGGCCTACTTCCTCAACGACAAGCTTGAGCGCGCCAACTACGATTACAACGGCCAACTGACGGGGCAGTTTCACAATCGCCTCTTCTACACGGCCAGCGGCACGATTGAGAAGAACGATCTCTACGGAACCGTCGGTGCGCCGCGCGTAGGCGCGTCCTATTACCTCATCAAGCCGGGCAAGGGCATTTTTGACGGAACCCGTGTGACCTTCAACTTTGCCAAGGGCTATCAGGAGCCGACACTGCTGCAGCAACTCGGCTCGCTCTATGACTTCCTGAACAAGAACGGTGGTCAGCAGACCGTGGCTACCGACCACATCAGCCCCATCGGCGCGGAGCTGGCACGCACCTATGACGGAGGCGTGGAGCAGAATCTCTTCAACCAGCACGTTCTGCTTCGTGTCGATTACTTCCATGATGAATTCGGCAATCAGGTCGAGTCTGTCGGGGCCGCACTGATTCCGCAGCTGCTGCCCAACTTAAGCACCGCGCAGCAAAAGCTGCTCGAAGCGCAACTCAATGCGGACGGGGCCTATTCGCTCTACGTGAATTCGCAGGCCTTCCGTTCTCAGGGCATCGATGCCGAGCTGCAATACGGCGTCAATGCCAATATCTTCGTTCGCACCGGCTACACCTACACCGATGCGGTCGTGCAGAAGTCCTTCACCTCCGACGCGCTCTCGCCCAGTTTCAATGCCAACTTTCCCAACATTCCCATTGGAGCCTACAATCCGCTCGTGGGCGCGCGGCCTTTCCGCCGTCCGCCGCATACCGGCTTCACCTCGCTGACCTACACGGGCAACAAGTGGACCGGCGTGCTGACCGGCGCTTATGCCAGCCGCAGCGATGACTCCACCTTTCTAGGCGACTACGCCGGCGCGCCCGACGGCAGCAATCTGCTGCTGCCCAATCGCGACCTTGACCACGGCTACGCCAAGCTCGATCTCGCGCTGACCTATCAGGTGGGCCGGCGCACGCAGTTCTATACGCAACTCAACAATCTCACCAGCGACCAGCACATTGCACCCATCGGATACACATCGCTGCCCTTCAACTTCCGCACCGGGCTGCGCATCGCGCTGGGTCGTGAACCGAAGCCGTAGGCAAACCGCTTACCACGTCACGCAACAGCCCCGGACAGGATCTCTGCCGGGGCTGTTCTATTGAGATTGAGCATGTCTCAGATTTCCGCCATTCGCCGCTGAAATTTATACTGTGGTTTATGGCCGATCAGCTTTATCTGAGCCTCTGGTATGCAAATTTCCGCTTCCCGCAGCTTCCCGCGGCGCTCGACCGGGTGCTGCAACAGTTTTCTGCCTTAAGTGGCAGCGTCAAGGTGAAGGCGGCGACCGTCTATCCGCTCAGTTGGAATGAGTCGCCCATCTATCAGTGGGTGCATAGCGACAAAGATCCAGAGGAGAACGCCGAACCCGCCTACGCTATTGCTCGCGCAATGGAGGCGCTGCATGAGGATTACGCCTACGAGTTTGAGGTGGAGTGGGAGCTGTGGACGCCCAGCGAAGAGGGCGGGGAAGAGCCGGGTTGGAAGCTGGAACCGCGTGTGGTGCGCGTTACCGGTTTCGGCCCGAAATTTGATGAAGGGTCCTTTGATCAGAACGGACAGATTCGCATTGACCTCGGTACCGACACGCCATTTCTGCAGGAAGAAGTGGCTCTGAGCGCCGAAAGCGCCGCGTACGTCAAAAAAAATGTGCAGAAGCTGGTGGACCTGACAACCCTGATGCAGAAGAATGCTGGCGCAGCAACCCGGCTATTGTGGTCAGAAAGTGGCGAAAATCTGGCGCAGAAACTCATTGCGCGCCTGCAGCAGTTGAATTGAGCTGCAGCCCGCCATATAGCGCGCGGAGAAGGTTTCCTCGCGAAAGCGCATACTGAAAGTGTCGCGAAAGGAGCGAAGTCTCGGCCAGAAGTCTTGGCATGGAGTCTCGGCATGGTGATGGCAAAGCGCGAGCATTCTCTCTTGGTGCGGACATTCCGTTTCAGCTCCTTCGGACTGCTTTTGGGCGTGACGATCAGCCTGCCGTCTATGGCTGGCGCCCAGCTTCTGCCCGCTTTCTCAGCGCCGCAAACCCCCTCTGGCATTTCCAAAGTTTCCAATTTCCAGCAAAAGCAGCCATCTCAAAATAGCCACAAGAAAATAGATAAAAAGCCCACTCCTGCGGTGCGGCCCATTCCAGACCCCCAGTTGCCACCGCAAGGCGTTCAGCCCCGCCCTGACGGAGTAATGCCGGGCGTCAGGCGAGGCAGCATTCAAGACGTCAATGCGGTTGGAGATCGCAAGATTGGCGGCCGTGGTCTCGGCAACTGGTACGGCGAGCGCGGCGAAATTGAGATGGGTCAGCAGTACGCAGCCGAAATCGACAAGAGCACTCATTTCATCAAAGATCCGGTTGTAGACGAGTACATCAATCGCATTGGCCAGAACCTGGTGAAGAACTCCGACGCCAAGGTGCCGTTCATCATTAAAGTCATCGACTCCAACCAGATCAATGCCTTCGCGCTGCCGGGCGGCTTCTTCTATGTCAACTCGGGCTTAATTCTCGCTGCGGACAACGAAGCCGAACTGGCCGCAGTCATGGCGCATGAGATTGCCCACGTCGCCGCGCACCATGCCGCACGAGAAATGACGCGCATGCACTACGCCCAGCTTGGCAGCGTACCGCTCATCTTCATGGGGGGCTGGGCCGGCTACGGCATCTACGAGGCCGCGAACCTTGCGATTCCCGTTACATTTCTGCAATTCTCCCGTGAGTTTGAGGCGCAGGCGGACTATCTCGGCGTGCAGTACCTCTACCGTGCCGGCTATGATCCGACCGCAATGATCTCATTTTTTGAGAAGATCGAGGCGCCGGAGAAGCAGAAGCCCGGCGTCATTGCCCGCGCCTTTGACACTCATCCGCAGACGCCCGACCGCATTGAGGCCACCGAGCGGGAGATTGCCCACATTCTGCCGCCGCGCAGCGAGTATCTTGAAGACACTTCGGAGTTTGAGCAGGTCAAGGCCCGGCTCGCCCGCATTGAGAACCGCCGCAAGCTGCATGCTCCGGCAAAGAGTCAGCGGCCATCGCTGAGGCGCGCCAGCGCCGGCGCTCCCGGCAGCGAGGAGCCACCCACCTTGCACCGTCCGCAGATCAACGGTACCCCTGACTAGTCACGAAAGTGGAATGGTCATTTCTCAGGGCAGTGCTAAGTTAGGGGTAGATTGCAAAAGCCGTGCTGCCGTCAATGGGCAGACGGATAAGGGAAACGCATGCGCAGAATCCTGCTTTGGACCGTACTGATTGTGGCGACGCTGTTCCTCACCAAGTACGCCAACGAGCTTTCTCAGGATGTGACGCCCAAGGGAGCCACCTTCTCGCTTATGCGGCAAAAGGTGGTCAACTGCGGCAACGGCCAGATCACGCTTGTCGGCCCCAACGGACCCACGCATCTTGAGATTGATGACAGCTGGCCGCCCTGCACGCAGTTCGCGCAGAATGCGGAGTACGACTTCTGGCTGGCGCGCGGCGGCCGCACGGTCTACATCAGCTCAGAGAAGACTCCCTGGTGGCGTCAGCAGCTCTAGCAGTATTGGCTTGGATACGGATAAAGTGCAGAGAATGCAAGATTTCCACTCCTGCGGTCCGCACGGCAGCCCTTCCTCTGCTATATTGGAAAAGTAGCGATTGGGGACGTAGTTCAGTTGGTTAGAATGCTGCCCTGTCACGGCAGAGGTCGCGGGTTCGAGCCCCGTCGTCCCCGCCATACATTCCAAAAGACTTACGGGATGTTTGGCTACCAAGTGACAATCAAATAAAGGTCCAATAAAGGTCCAATAACCGCGCTGCTACGCGGTTTTCAGGTCTTTTTCGGATGCCTTCTGACCCACGTCGGGCACCATCATCCTTACAACCTTGCTCTGCGCGGCTCGCTTATGTGAGTTCACTGCCTGGGTGTATACATCCAGCGTAATCCTGCTGTTGGCGTGTCGTAAGAGCTCCTGAACGGTTTTGACATCCTCTCCGTTGGCCTTCAATAGCGTGCCGAAGGAGTGACGGAAAGTATGCCATCCGATGTTCTTGTGGATGCCGGCTTTGCGTGCCACCGGCTTGATGTAGCGCTTCATGAGATTGTCCGGCCAGTAGGGTTGCTTGCCCCCCATTGACGGACTTGCGAAGACCCAATCATCCGGCATCGGATATGGACTTTGGCGACGCCACCGTTGCAGATCCTCGGCCATGTACTCGTCCATTGGGACGGGTTTGGCCGATGCTTCGGTCTTGCAGTCGCCTACGACTTGATGCCAGATTGAACGGGTCACATTCAACTCCAACGTCTCAAAATCGATATCGCGCCAGCGAAGGGCTAACAGTTCGCTGACTCGAAGTCCCGTTGCCGCGTCAAGTAGAGCCAAGGTGCGCTCCCTGACGGCCAACTTGCTCAGAAGGAGTTGAAGCTCCGTGAGTTCAAGAACATCAGGAATTCTCTCCCGCTTCGCACTTTGACGCACGAGTTGGATTGGGTTGCGATCAATCCATTCGTAACGCATCGCGTGTTGGAAGATGGCACTCATGATGTTCCGAATCTTCGCTCTCGTTGCTCTCGCCCGCTTGATGCCGTCAAGCCACTCTTCGACTGCGACTGGCTTGATCTGATCGAGCTTGAAGTCTCCCCAACGAGGAAGAATCCAGGCCTTCAAATAGCATTCATAGGCGGCGCGAGTTGAAAACGCTTTGTGTCGTTGCTTCTCACCAACCAACTCCTTCAGTCGGTAATGAGCGATTAATTCTGCAACAGTGCTGGGCCCAGCTTCTGAAAGCGGGGCGTTTTGGTTGGCGTCGATGCGCAACGCTTTTGCTGCTTTGAGGGCCGATGCCTCTGTCGGAAATACTTGAACTGTTCCGACAATTGCCTTCCGACGCTTGCTCGTTCCATCCGAGGTGGTTTCCCACCAGCGGAATACCCAAACGTCGGTCCCACGCTGCCGCTTTTCGCGTTGCACGCTTCCTTGCTGATACCGTGTTCGCCTGTTCATTTCACTCCATTCCAGGCGGCACGAATGGCTTATCACAAGGATAAAGCCGCCTGCGGCAGAGGTCGAGTAGTTTTAGCTGGCCATTTGCGCGGAAATCCAAGCCTCGATGACCGATGCTCGAAAGCGCCACAGTTTGCCAACATGCACTCCAGGAATCTGACCTTGACGCGCCAGCTTTTGCAGAGTCTTGGGATGGACATTCATCATTGCAGCGGCCTGCCACGAGTCGAGGAGTGGCTCGGGAACGAATGTCTCTCGTGCGGGAGGCTTCCGTTCGGAAATAGGTAAATCCGTATCATTTCCCCGGGCGGTCTTGGTTGGATGTTCCATATGGCGGCCTCACTTCACAAGATCGCTGTCGCAACCAGCGCTTGCGGTCGATGCGCTATCAGATTTGTCCAAAGATCGCGGCCTGTCCAATGAAATTGCAGATGAGTTCTATTCCGAACAGGAATAGTTCCACACCTTGCGTGGATGTCCGGAGCGACCCACGTTGACTCGGGCCCTGACAAGAGACATACTTTTCCACAGGGGGCATTCGGCGGCCTCCGCTTGCACACCAGAGATTCAAGCTGGAGCGGGCCTATGACTCTTCCTGATATCCGCCTCTTGCAAGCCGCCATCGCGCTCTCCGAAGCTCTCAATTTTTCCAGAGCCGCTGAGAGACTGCATGTAGTGCAACCAACTCTGAGCAAGCAAATTCTTGAGTTGGAATCCCAACTGGGCTTTCGGCTCTTTATCCGCACTAGCCAATCTGTCGAAATGACAGATGCTTGCTACCCCTTCGTCCAAGAAGCGAAAGAAGGTGAGCGCTACGTGAAGGCCATTCGTTGCGCGGTTATATTTTTATGAGTTGTTCGGTCTGGTGCTGTTTCCACTGATCCGGCAGCCAGGTGTGTAGCTGGCTGATGGCAGTGGAGGGCAGGTTGATGAGCAGTTGGGTGAGATAGAGCTGCGGGTCGATCTCGTGTCTACGGCAGGTGGAGGTCAGACTGGCTAGGATGGCCGCAGTTCTGCCGCCGCGCGGATTGCCCACGAACAGCGAGTTCTTTCGATTCAGGACGACGCGCTTCATTTCGCGTTCGCTGACATTGTTGTCGATGGGCACGGCGCCGTCGGAACAGAAGACGTTCAACTCCTGCCATTGTCCCAGGGCATAGTGGATGGCCTCGGCCATGGGATGCCGGGGTGGCAACTGTTCTTTCCAGACAAGCAGTCGTTCGCGTAGCTCTGCCAGCAGCGGCGCCGATTGCTGTTGGCGGATCCGCAGACGTTCTTCCGCGGTCACATCCCTGGCATGACGCTCGACAGCATACAAGGCGCGCACGCGTTCGACGGCCTCGCGCGCGATCTCAGGCGCGGCCTTCTCCGCATCGATGATTTTTCTTTTCATGTGCGCCCAGCATCCGGCGCGCGTGATCTGGTTGCCGGCGACCACGCCGTTGTAGCCTCCATAGGCATCGGCCACGAGCACCTGGTGGTAGTCCTTCAGAAAACGCTTCGGTCCATCGCGGCCACGGTCGAGCGTGAAGTCGAAGATGTTATAAGGTTGCGATCGATCGCCCACGTAGACCCACATGCGCGCATTCGCTGTTTTACCCTTACTCAACATGGGCAGGATCGTATCGTCGGTGGCCACCACGTGTGAGGCGTGCACACGCTCGATCATCAACGCATACAGCGGCTCGAGCAGATCCGCTACATCGCCGCACCATACCGATTGCGTGGCCCGCGAGATCTCGAAGCCCTGTCGCTGGAAGATATCTTCCAACCTGTAAAGAGGGAGGTAATCGGCGAACTTGCTGGTCACGATATAGGCCAGCAACCCTGGACCTGCCAGCCCCTTATCGATCGCCGTCTCCGGTTTCTTCGCCGTCTGGATACTCGGGTTCTCGCCGTTCGTCTCGCAGTGCGTGCAGGCATACTTCTTGCGTAGATGATGCAGACGTTCCCACCCCACGGACGAAGACCTGTCCGTGGGGGCCCCGGTTCGAAGTGGCCGGGGAGATACTCCACCTGCCAGCTCTCATCGGCGCCGATCTCCTTGCGCGTCAGGCCACAGCAGGGGCAGGCCCGCTCCGCTTCGTTGAGTTCGTAGACATGCGTGGTGACTGGCAGGTTCTCGAAGTTGGCGAGATTGCGCCGACCCTTGCGCCGCTTTACGCGCCGCAACTCTTCCGTCGGATCTGCAGCGCGTCGAAGGTCGTCTGCGTGGACCGGCTTGTGATCCAGGTCCTCGGCGAAGCTCAGCAACAACTGCGCCAATTCACCCGGGGTGCGCAGCCGATCCGCGCGCGGACCGTAATACCACTTCTTGTAACGCTCCAGCTCCAGCTTTATGCGAACCAGCTCGACCTGCAACTGCTCTTTCTGCTGGCGCTGTTCATCGCGATCCAACAGCAGTTGCTGCACAAGCACGCGTAGCGATGCGCTGTCTCCTGGAAGCCCGAACGAGTTAGAGCTGATCTCCGCCACTTAGTAAGTAGACGTGAGAATAAGGGGATAAGTCACCTCACGCTACGGAATTTTCGCTATCCTTCGATCGACTCTTCTGCGGCCGTTCATAACGCGGCACACGCTTCAACTTCGCCATGTCAATGCCGTCCAGAAGCATCGCCAGCTCACTGGCTCGAAGCTCAACCGAACCCATGCCGGGCGCAATGCGAGGAAGCTTGAACACGCCCGCTTCCAGACGCTTGTACCACAACACGTAACCATCGCGGTCCCATGTAAGGATCTTCAAACGGTTGCCGCCACGCGATCGGAAGAGGAACAGATGACCGCTCAGTGGATCTTCCCCAATCACCGCTTGCACGCGCTCGGCAAGACGATCGAAGCCGCACCGCATGTCGGTCGCCTCCGCAGCCAGCCAGATCCGCGGCCCCGGCGCGCCATCCAACGCATGAAGACTCGGAAGGCCGATCACGACTCCATCTCCAGAACAGACAGCAACCGGCGCAGGTGGCCTGTGTCAAATCCAGGCTCTACCATCAAGCTCCAACCGCGACGATGACGCAGCTCGATTCCCAATGATTGCATAGAGGCTGGTGCCCGTGCCGCTGGAGGTGCCAACTCCACAGCGACAAACGACGTTGCTGTGGGCTCACGTAAGCGCTTCTTCCACTCGTAGAACTGCCACACACGCAAATCACGCTCATCACAGAACGCGGCTACACTCTTGCCGCTGACCGCTTGCTCCGATACAAAGCCCCGCCATCGCAACACTTCTTCTTCCTTGTAATGTCCCATGACATCAGAATCATCCTCAATACAGAACTCCACAAGATGCCCTTCACATACCGCTCACGAAAGAAGCGGTTTTTCATGCTGAACGGGCAGTAAATCTGGCACGCGCCACTGCTCAGGGAGCTCAGTCGGTCATCAATATTGGTAGGTCGCCCTACGTGGACCCGTACCTGGTGTCGGTGATGTCCACGGTAACGTTGCCGCTTTATCCAGGCGTGCAATTGAGCTATACCAGCCTGCTAGCTCCGGAACTGGAACATCGCGTAGTGATGGGAAAGCTTGATCTTGCGATCATCACCGAACCAACCGAAACACCGAAGCTTACTCGAACGTGGATCGCAAGACAGCCGTTGTACGTCGCTATGTCGTTGGGAGACAGCCTCGCGAGCAAGTACGCGGTTGCGATCAAGGATCTCGATGAGCGGGATTGCATCCTATTCGAGCGAAACGTTCATCCAGCGATTTATGACGGGGTCTTTGCCTTGGCGGACAAGGAGCATATTAAGTTCCGTCAGGTGCAACACGTTATGTCAGCGGAAGGCGCCGCTCAAATGCTCCGTGAAGGGCATAGAGTGGCAATACTTACTCGTACAGGGGCTTGGAGAATCGCCGAACATGGCATAACCATGAGACCTCTCGTCGATGACGCGCTTCTTCTAAGAACGGCGCTCGTTATGCGTGCAGATAACCGCTCGCGCATTTTGATTGAGTTCACGAAAGCTTATATGACGAGATTAGCGTTTAAGCCCGCCAGTCAGTTGAAGCTCAAACTAGCAAGTTAGGGTCTGGATGTTGTTGCTTTCAATCGTTGACTAATGCCTGCTCAACAATTTCGATATTTAACGGACCTTTTTGGCCACAGCCGGGACATTCATACAGACCCACATGGTTATCCGCGCTATTCAGACGACTTCTACGTGTGCGGCTACCGCAACCGGTGCATCGGTGAACGTGAGTCAAATCGAGCGGCTGCTTCATTTCGGGGTCATCGCTCATAGGAATACCCTCGCTTATTTGATGACATTCCGTTGTGGCTCTGTTGCCAAACTATGCCTCGTTTCGCGAGACCCTGTTTAAAATTGCTCAAACACGTTTCATAGCGGAGCGAACGCTCAATCTCTGCCACCCGAGGCGAACGAACTCGGAGCCATCCTGCACCTGCTCTCGCAGCGAAACCGTAAAAGACTTAACGATCATGTGTTGTCGCAGTCAGATAGGTGCGATTCGGCAAGTCCTATAAAGTGAGGTTACCAATTTCTCAACTATTTCAGCACCGTAGGCGCGGGGAGATTCACCCACAGACGAGAGATTCGCTTTTCAGAAGCGTTCGCACCCGTTCCTTTATTTCGTCGCGGATGAGTCTTACCTGATCCATCGGTAGCCCCTTCGGATCGCGTAACGGCCAGTCGTCACGCCGAAGCCCCGGAACGTAGGGGCACTTGTCACCGCAGCCCATTGTGATCAGCAGTGACGCTTCCTTGGCAAGTTCCTCCGTGAGCTTCTGCGGCTTGGCGTTGCTGAGGTCTATGCCAACCTCCTGCATAACGGCGAGAACCTCTGGATGCACCCGCAAGCCGGGTTCGGTACCGGCAGAGACGGCATGAGCCTTTGAACTATCTGCAAGCTCGTTGAAAAACGCTGCGGCCATTTGTGAGCGGCCAGCGTTATGGACGCAGGCGAAGATTACTGTTTTCATCGAGGGTTCCCTTAACCTTTATTTCTTTCCGATTTTGTCGAGTTCGCCTTGAAGAGCGAACTTGTCGAGCGTCCCGATTGGCAGGCTGAGGAAGAGGCTAATGCGGCGATCCAAAGCCGCGAAAGCCTGACTGAAGGTACGCTCGATCTCGTCCGGCGTACCTGCCGTCGAAGCAGGATCGGGGATGCCCCAATGCGCTGTCATCGGTTGCCCAGGCCAGATTGGGCAGACCTCGCTCGCCGCGTTGTCGCAGACAGTGAAGACAAAATGAAGCGGCGGTGAATCAGGCTTGGAAAACTCGTCCCAGGACTTGCTCCGAGCGCATTCAGCGTTCAGTCCTGCCTTCTCGATCTGTCGTATGGCTTCGGGCCGAACCGTCCCTGTTGGATGGCTTCCTGCACTGTACGCAGTGAAGTGTTCACGGCCCTTTCGGTTCATGATGGCTTCCGCCATGATGGACCGGGCAGAGTTGCCAGTGCAGAGAAACATGACGTTGTAGTGTGGCATTGGACGGTCCTGTGTACTTCGGGAATAGCTTAAGCAGTTGTCGTTGGCTTGATCGCGTAAACCTTCACACTAGCCGCTGCTGCGTTGATGTCGTACTGCGAAAGCAGTGTCGTAAGCTCATCGTGGAATGAGGGCACTGGCTCGGTTGCCGGAGCGCAGCAAGACTCGGACACCACCTGGAAGGGGCTTCCTGTCTCCATGCTGGGTGAGCAGCATCCGGCCTGATTCTCCACCTTGGCGTAGGCGTTCAAGTCCGCACCGCTATCGACAATTTGTATGTGTTCGAGTCCGGCAGCACTCAGGCCGGAACGATACTCGTCTATCAAGATGGCACCAGCGATGCAGCCGACGTAGGCCGCCATGCTCTTCGCCACAGCCTCGGGCAGTTCGTGCTTTAGGGCGATGTCGCTCACAGCGACTCGGCCACCGGGCTTGAGGACGCGGGCGATCTCGCGGAAGACGGCGGGCTTGTCGGGAGCGAGATTGAGAACACAGTTCGAGATGACGCAATCGACGGACGAATCCGGCAATGGAATCTGGTCAATGGTGGATTGGTAGAACTCTACATTGGTATAGCCGCCCGCTTGAGCATTTGTTCGCGCCCTCTCAATCATGGCCGGGGTCATGTCGATGCCGATAGCGCGACCAGAGGGTCCAACCATCTTCGACGCTAGAAATACATCAAGACCGCCGCCAGAGCCTAGATCGACGACGACTTCGCCAGTCCGAATGTGAGCTGTCGCTGTGGGGTTGCCGCAGGAAAGCCCCATGTTGGCGCCAGCGGGAATCGAAGTCAGCTCCTCTGAGGAATAACCGAAGGCTTCCGCAACGGCCTTTACACCCTCATGATCGTTGGAAAGACTGCTCTCCGCCACTGACCCGTACTTTGATCGAACCGAATCCAATACCTGTTCCGTCATGACCGCCTCCGAAAACATATTTGCTTTGGCGACTATATCTATTGCAATCACATTCGTCAATGCGTATAAGTAAGGAATGGCAACGAGAACACCACCGTTCGACATGGAGCGCTTCTTTCAAGCCCTTGGAGACAACACGCGGCTTCGTCTCCTTAACCTCATGGGCGACCAGGAGATATGTGTCTGCTATTTCGTAGAGATTCTTGGCGGGCCTCAGCCGAAGATTTCCCGGCATCTGGCCTATCTCCGCAATGCCGGTATTGTTGCGGCACGACGGGAGGGAAAGTGGATGCACTACCGGATTGTCATGCCTCCAAACATCGGGGCAACACAAGTCCTCAAACAGACGCTCAACTGGTTGCGGGAAGAAAAGACGATGCAGTCTGATAAGGCGCGGCTCACGAAAGCCTGCTGCTCTCCGGCAAAGTATGCCCTTCTCGGCGGCGCACCTGCGCCTGTAACTGTCGGCGAATCATCCTGCGAGGCTTGCTAATGTCCACCACTCCTTTCACGCAAGGACAGATTTGCGCTCCTGCCGCACGCAAGAAGCTGTCGTTTCTTGACCGCTTCCTGACACTCTGGATTTTCCTCGCAATGGCGGTTGGCGTTGCAATCGGTCATTTTGTCCCGTCCTCGGCGGGCTTCGTCAACCGTTTTCAGACTGGCACGACGAACATCCCTATTGCTATCGGACTCATCATCATGATGTTCCCGCCGCTAGCGAAGGTACGTTACGAAAAGCTAGGAGAGGTCTTCCGCAATAAGCGCGTCCTCGGCCTTTCCTTGGTTCAGAACTGGCTCATTGGCCCGGTGCTGATGTTCCTATTAGCCATCGTCTTTCTGCGCGGTGAACCTGCCTATATGCGCGGCCTCATCCTGATCGGGATTGCCCGCTGCATCGCAATGGTGCTGGTCTGGAATGAACTGGCGGAGGGCGACACGGATTACGTCGCGGGCCTCGTTGCGATCAACAGCGTCTTTCAGGTTCTTTTCTACAGCCTCTACGCCTGGGCGTTTCTGACCGTCCTTCCGAAGTGGTTTGGTCTCGAAGGAAGTGTCGTTAATATCGGGATCGGCCAAATTGCGAAAAGTGTCGGACTTTACCTTGGCGTTCCGTTCGTTGCGGGATTCATCACGCGATTCCTTCTCATTCGGCTCAAGGGTGAGGAGTGGTATCGAACCCGCTTTATCCCACGAATCAGTCCTCTCACGCTGTTTGCGCTACTCTTCACGATCCTGGTGATGTTCTCACTCAAAGGCGACCTCATCGTCAGACTGCCGCTCGATGTAGTGAAGATCGCCGTACCTCTTGTCATCTACTTCCTCATCATGTTTCTGGTGAGCTTTTGGATGGGCAAGAAGCTGGGAGCGGACTACGCGCAGTCGGCCACACTCTCTTTCACCGCTGCCGGCAATAACTTTGAGTTAGCGATTGCAGTTGCCGTTGCGGTCTTCGGGCTGAACTCTGGTGAGGCTTTTGTCGGAGTCGTAGGGCCGCTGATCGAGGTGCCAGCTCTCATCGGGTTGGTCAATGTGGCCTTCTGGATGCGAAAGCGTTATTTCGCTTCGGAGATAAAGGACTTTGTAGTCCGGCCCACCGAAGACGCTTTGTAGAACTACTGCTCATCTCGAAGGGACCGCTCTATCTCTTCCCAGACGATGCGAACGAACTCGACACTATCTCGCACCTGCTCTCGTAGTGGCACCGTGTTCGAGCTGAGATACTTTGCCTGTCGTAATCGGAAGGCCGCGATCCGGCAGGCATTCTCCAACCACCAATCCTTCGGTGGCTGAGAGTCGCCCGGCGATGTCATGTGTTCGCTCATTTAGTGGAAGTCGTGGGACTGAGTGTGAGCGGTATGTGAAGGGCATCTTGTGGAGTTCTGTATTGAGGATGATTCTGATGTCATGGGACATTACAAGGAAGAAGAAGTGTTGCGATGGCGGGGCTTTGTATCGGAGCAAGCGGTCAGCGGCAAGAGTGTAGCCGCGTTCTGTGATGAGCGTGATTTGCGTGTGTGGCAGTTCTACGAGTGGAAGAAGCGCTTACGTGAGCCCACAGCAACGTCGTTTGTCGCTGTGGAGTTGGCACCTCCAGCGGCACGGGCACCAG